>ERZ779758.633-NODE-633-length-9370-cov-3.80612_pt1 | contig 9370 bp, 10 predicted proteins | sample MGYA00511256_ERZ779758 | MGnify/ENA primary metagenome ERZ779758 (study PRJEB29588, sample SAMEA2162460) | human gut metagenome | biome: human gut; feature: human-associated habitat; material: faeces | place: Denmark | collected 2008/2010 ... | reverse complement strand
GGCAAGGTTGTGCTCTACCAACTGAGCTATTTTCGCAATTGCGAGTGCAAAGATAGTTTTACTTTTCGGTTTATGCAAATGGTTTACTAATTTTTTTCATCGGACAAGCTCCTACAAAACAATTAGCTTTTGAATCATAGAAAGTTATTATCCGATAGAATTTTTCCCGATAAGCGAATAAAATTCTCGTCTCCACTCTTCTTGCTCGAACTTACCACTACTATCGTATGTAACCGTAACAGCTCCTTGCTTCTCAACTCCTCGCATTTGCATACAAAGGTGGCGAGCTTCTACGACGACCATCACCCCCTCGGTAGAAAGCGTATCGGTAAGGCTTTGACAAATCTGTGCCGTAAGATGCTCCTGCACCTGAAAACGCCGGGCAAACACTTCGACCAAACGAGCCACTTTACTCAAACCGACAATACCGCCAGACGGAATATATCCGACATGGACTTTCCCGAAAAAGGGAAGTAAATGATGTTCACAAAAAGAATAAAACTCAATGTCGCGTACTACTACAATGCGAGATCCCGTATGCTCAAATACTGCCGATGATATAATTTCCTGCGCCGATTGACGGTATCCTCTTGTTAATTGCATCATCGCTTTCGCCGTACGTTCGGGAGTCTTGCGTAATCCCTCACGGTCAGGATCATCGCCCAACAAAGAAATAATAGCTCGATAGTGCTCGGCCAATTCTTTACAAATGCGGCGTTGCTCCTCCGAGGCCAAAACAGACTGTTCTTCCTCCATCGCTCAAAGTTATTCTGTAAATCCCTGATGTATCTGTATATGTATTTTGTCCCGAACGACACGCATCTCCCGTGCCATTTGGGGAAACTCTTTCTTTAATTGTATCAACGCATTTCCGGCTTCCTCATACGAACGAAAATCACCCACTCTCAATCGCCAAAACGGAGACGTAAAAGTCACGTATGTTTCCAATTCGGGAAAGGCCTGTTGAATAAGTCCCTCTTTATATAAGGCATTATTTTTAGCCGTACGATAGTCATTATCGGAAAATACTTGTATACGAAATCCCGAGGACTGAGCATAACCTTTATTTCCGTCGTACTTTATCACCCCTTCTGCCCGCTTTACCCCCCTTCGCGGGTCGTTCGAGATATTGAACGATCGAGGTATCCATAACGGCAATCTGAGCTTGCGCCCCATTCGTAAAACCAATTATGGCCAACAGCAAAATAAAAAAAAGAGACTTGCGCATAACCAACGTTTTCATTCAAAATAGTAAGGCTGCAAAAATAAGTATTTATTCTTACTTTTGCAGCCTTTATAAAGTCTATTTTATCAGAATGCAGTAATAATACCCATAAATGAATCGGCTTTCAAAGCAGCACCTCCGATAAGACCACCGTCTACATCGGGTTTAGCGAACAACTCGGCTGCATTGCTCGGCTTACAGCTTCCACCATAAAGGATCGAAGTATTCTCTGCCACTTCTTTTCCATACTTGTCAGCAATGGTCTTACGGATAAAAGCATGTATTTCTTGAGCTTGGTCGGCAGTTGCAGTCTTTCCTGTACCGATCGCCCAAACCGGCTCATAAGCTAAAATGATTTTTCCGAAATCCTCAGCAGAAAGGTTGAATAAAGATTCTTCCACCTGAGCTTTCACGACATCGAAATGTTTTCCGGCTTCACGTTCTTCCAAAACTTCCCCGATACAAAAAATAGGAGTCAGCCCATTAGCCAAAGCCAAAAGAACTTTTTCTTTTAAGATTTCGGGAGTTTCGTGATAATATGCACGACGTTCGGAGTGACCGAGAATAACATATTGAGCACCCGTCGATGCCACCATCTTGGCAGAAACCTCTCCTGTATAAGCGCCTTCCGTTTTATCGGCACAATTTTCAGCACCTACCCCGATACGTTTGGTATCTATGGCATTGACCACCGACACTAAATGAGTAAACGGAGTAGCGATGATAACATCGCACTTGGTAGATACCCCTGCCAAAGCGGCATCTATTTCCTTAGCCAATGCTACTCCTTCTTGAAGAGTAGTATTCATTTTCCAGTTTCCTGCAACAATGTTTTTTCTCATAACAAATAAATTTTTATTGGTTAAAACTATACATTATTTTCCTTCTATTATATTATTTTCATTCTCTTTCTTCTTTCGACGATGGGCATCCCGCCACTGCCGTATGCGTCCGATTATCATCGCCACGGTTTTCTCGGTCAACAACAAAAAGAGCATCGGCACGGCATATAACAAAACGATAAACCATATCCGTCTTTCCAATCGATAAATTTCCGGCTGACCGTATGTAAGCTTATCCAGCGGCTGAACCAACAAAGTCTCATCGGGCAATTGTGAAGGAGAAGTTTTTCGTAATATCGTCCCCCCCTTCAATAACAGCACACACGGATTTCCTCTCGCAATAGTGCGGATAACCGTTTTATCCATAAAATAGAACGGATATTCCGCCCCTGTATTTTCTTGCCAAGCCTCTACACCCTGCGGGGTAGAAGCCGTAACGCAAGCAAACTCATATCCACGCTCGACACAATAATCATAAAGCTCATTAATTCGGTCGACCTCACTATCATCGGCAGTTTCAAGATCTGGCGAAAGCAATAGAATACGATAGTTCTCGTCATAAATAATATCCTCGGTTATATCGGTCGCTCCACGATAGATAGTGAAATCCTCGATTATCGGTGTTACGGATTCCTGTCCCGAAACTGTCTTTTCATACCTATCTACAAATACCCACCCCTCTTCTTCCGAAGGCAGATTATCGAGTAAAAACTCCTTCCTCTCGCCGTTCTTCTCATAAATGAACACAAATTCACGCTCCGGCTCTTCGACAGCTAATGCTTCCGGTATATTTACGCCTATTTTATAAGGCCGAAAATCGAGATAGGGCTGATAATACGTACCAATATAAACAAAAAAGAAGACAAACAACAGCGAATACAATCCGGTGAGCCATTGCACCTGCTGATTATACAAAGCTCTCAAAGAGGTATTCCGGTAAACTAAAAACAATACGATAATCAATAGCAATACATTTTTCAAAAATGTAGCCCAGTTACTTAGATGAACCGCATCCCCAAAACAACCACAATCGGATATAGGATTGGCTATTGCCAAATAAAGAGTGACAGGAGTCATCACACAAAGAAAAATAAAGATCAGCCGAGGGGTAGACTTACGATAAGATCCAAACAGCAGATGTACTCCTAACACAAACTCGATGACAGAAAGAGCCACCGAAAAAAGCATGGCAAAAGAAGAAAGAAAATCGAGATGAAACGCCGAAAAATAATCCTGAAACTTATAAACCGTGCCATAGGGATCGATAGCCTTCACGAACCCCGAAAACACAAACGTTCCGCCTACGATCAAGCGAGATAGAAAAACAAGCCATTGAATCAAAGAAGATTTCCTATTATCTTTAATCGTCTTGTTCGCCATATTCTATTTTTATAAGACCAAACAATGAATAGTTAATCATATCCATATAGTTGGCATCGACCCCTTCCGAGACAAGAGTTTTACCATTGTTATTCTCTATTTGCTTAGTCCGACAAATCTTTGTCAATATCAAATCGGTGTATGAACTGACGCGCATACTTCTCCAAGCCTCGTCGTAATCATGATTTTTGGCATACATCAACTCCTTTGTTTCCGTCATGTATTTGTCATACAAATCCAAAGCCCTCTCAACAGTTATATCCTCCGAATCGGAATATCCGAGATGCAATTGAATTAATCCTATAATACCATAGTTAACAATTCCGATTAGTTCCGAACGGACACCCTCATCTATTTTGCTTTCGCCTTTCGTCTCTATACTTCTTATACGTTTTGCCTTAATAAAGATTTGGTCGGTGACCGACTGCGGACGCATAATCCGCCATGAAGCGCCATAATCTTTCAGCTTCTTGACGAATAAATCCCTGCAAATAGAGATAACGTGTTCGAACTGTGCAATAGTATCTGCCATGATAAATGTATTTTCAAAGATAGCAACCGACTACATGCAAAGGTGAAAATATACCCGCTTTACACAAAGCCCAACTACTTCCGACTTTCGCATACAAAGATACAATTTTATTCTAAATACTTGCGTATCTAAACAATGATTGACATTTATTCCAGCAAGATTAATATTAAATTAATTAGCCCCTATTGATACTTTCTTTTTTAGATAAAAAACATAAGATATATCAAATCATATTCGGAAGAATAAGAGATAAACAAGATTATTTAATTACTTTATTTAAACCCATTGGCGGAATTAAATTAGCGCATATTTGACTCTGCCAATCGGTTTCCTATTTTTGTAGTTAATATATTGCAGGATTGTCAGTGCGCTAATCTTCCCAATGATTCGGGTGAACAACCCTTGTGTATCTTTTGCATAATCGCGTATGATCATGAACTGGTCACACAGTTGCGAGAATAAAGTCTCTATCCTTTTTCTTGCTTTGGCAAAGGGAAGGAATGTCGGTTTCCATTCTTTCTGATTTATCCTACAAGGCACTTCCAAACATATGTTTTCCGTTTCAAAAAGATCCAGTTGCACTTCTGCGCTGATATATCCTCTGTCACCAATGACGGTGCAATTGCTAAATTCTACTTTGATATCTTTCAGATAATGAATATCATGTACACTTGCCTTAGTCAGGTCCAACGAATGTGTTACTCCACTTAATCCACAGACAGCGTGAAGTTTATATCCGTAATAGTAAATACCCTGGGAGGCACAATAACCGAATGAAGGAGCTTTTCCAACATCTTTCCTGCCATCTGTTTGCAGATGTCGAGAAATTTTGCGAATATTGCATATAAGTTGTGCATATGATAATGGTAAATCAGATGATTGGACACCTCTAATTTACTAACTATTAGCAACATACACAACTTCCTAAACATAAATCTTTTAACTTTCTAATTCCGCCAACGTTTTTTTTAGTCGTTTTGTATGATTGATGTTAATGATTTTAAACAAGAAATAGAGTGCATCTATAAGGATGAAAAATATTCTGTCCGAGATAATGGAGCTGTTTTCCGTCATCCTCGTGATGGGAAACGACCTCGCAAATATGACAATTTTTGGACTTTCGGAAAGCCCAATGACACACACGGATATATGGAAATCGCCTCTGTCCGTGTTCATATCATTGTTGCAACAGCCTTTCATGGCCCGAAACCGACGAAAGAACTTGTTGTCGATCATATAGATACGAATCGCCGCAACAATCGTCCGGACAATCTTCGATGGGTTACTCGATTAGAAAACGCACTCGATAACCCAATTACTCGTAAACGTATCATTATGCGTTGCGGTAGTATCGAAGCGTTTTTGGCCAATCCGTCTTTGTTGAGAGAAAGCGATGTTACCTCCGATTTCAGTTGGATGAGAGCCGTTACGAATGCCGAAGCTCAAGTCAGTAAAGAGCGATTATTGGCATGGGCTGAAAGCGACAAGCCGACATCCGGCGGTGCTTTGGGCGCATGGGTATATAGTCAGCAACCTATTTCGCAAAATGACGGTCAGTCATCGAATGTAGACGAAATTGACAAGTTGCAATCCGATTCCTTAAACGGTTGGGGTCAAATTCCGCCTCGTTCATATGAACGTCCCGATGAGCCGGAACAAAGAAAGCAGAATGTTATGCTCTCGTTAACACCCGGAGCAGCCCAAGAAATCTATTTCTATAATGATAAACCTAATGAATACCCATGTACCCCGCAGGAATACAATGATGATCCTTTGATAGCTTATGCAGCCAATCTGACCGAAAACGCTGTATTTTGGCGGAATAATAACAGAGATCGGGAGTATGTAGTAGACAAATTTGGATTTTCGGAAGATCGAAATTCTCTATATGTAATGACTAAATCCGCATACGTATGGCGAAGACAAGATGACGGAGACTGGATTGCTGTCCCCATAGCAAACCTCAATAAAGGCGAAGTCAGCGAAGATGAGTTAGATTATCAACTCGGAGAGATTGTGTACAAAGATAATTTATTCGTACATAAAAGGGTAGAAACCGACTTTATGCCCAAAGAGTATTTAGAGGAGATATTTGCTAAATACACAAAGACGAGTGGATAAGTATTATGCAATGTTGTTTGGGACAAAGTTTATCGACTTCGCCAAAGTTCAACTTTTTATTCATAATATCAAATTCTACACTAAAAAGCCCGACTCTATAAAAGTCGGGCTATATAAGGGGTCGTATCAAAGGATGCGATGAAACTCCGAAAGACAGGATTTGAGAGCCTTCGCCCCTTTGTAATCCACCGTGCTAAGCATACCTCGAAAGGCGTGGCCCGCCATTGGAACGAAAAGCTTGTCTCGGCATTTCATAATTTTTGATGAGTTTCCCAATCTACTTTGATACGACCGGGCTTTCTCTTGTCTTTGATACAAAGCTAACCAAATACTTTGAATAAACAAAATATTTTCAATAAAAAAATTAGGGGTTTACCGATTTCGGCAACCCCTAATTTTTTATATAAAACTACAAATCCCTTTGTCTTATTTTACTTTCTCAACGATAGCTTTGAATGCTTCGGGATTGTTCATTGCCAAATCGGCAAGGACTTTACGATTTATTTCGATTCCTGCTTTATGCAGTGCACCCATTAACTTAGAATAAGACATACCTTCGAGACGTGCAGCCGCATTGATACGTTGAATCCACAACGCACGGAAATTACGCTTATTATTTTTACGGTCACGGTAAGCATACGTCAAACCTTTTTCCCAAGTATTTTTGGCAACGGTCCAAACGTTTTTACGAGAACCATAATAACCGCGGGTAAGTTTAAGAATCTTTTTTCTTTTTGCTCTTGAAGCAACGTGATTTACTGATCTTGGCATAGTTTTTTCTGTTTTGAATGTTAGCGCTACCGTTCAAGGTAAACTTCAAGCTAAAAACATTCGGTTAATAAAATTTGAAACTACTCTTTTTTTTGAGAAAAATTTTAGAAATCGCCGAAGCTTATTTCATACCCAACAATGCTTTTACATTGTTTACATCAACGGTATTTACCGTTCCCATGTGAGTAAGATTTCTTTTTTGCTTCTTCGTTTTCTTAGTCAAAATGTGACTTTTGAAAGCATGTTTTCTCTTGATTTTTCCTGTTCCGGTAAGGGCGAACCTCTTTTTGGCACCGGAATTAGTTTTAATCTTTGGCATTTTACTAAATTTTAATTTTATAATTGAATGAATAGTTTGTCAAATATCCTATTTATTTTTTCTTCGGGCTTATCATGATGATCATACGCTTACCTTCCAGAACCGGCATCATCTCCACTTTTCCATAGTCTTCCAAATCGTTCGCGAAACGCAACAAGAGCACTTCACCCTGTTCCTTGAACAGAATAGAACGACCCTTAAAAAAGACATAAGCCTTCACTTTTGCTCCTTCGTTCAGAAAACCGATGGCATGTTTCAATTTGAAATTATAATCGTGATCATCGGTTTGAGGTCCGAAACGAATCTCCTTAACCACAATCTTCGTCGACTTAGCTTTCTGCTCTTTCTGACGTTTTTTCTGCTGATAGAGAAACTTTTGATAATCTAAAATCTTACATACCGGCGGCACTGCATTAGGCGAAATTTCTATCAAGTCAAGCCCTTGTTCATCAGCCATATGTATAGCTTCTTGTATGGTATATACCCCTTGCTCTACATTGTCACCGACCAAACGAACTTCTTTCGCCCGAATACGTTCATTGACACGATATTGGTCTTTTATATCATTCTTTTTTGCAGGCATAGGCTTGTTTGGCCTATTAGACTGCGGTTGCGGTTGCGGTTTTTTATCCATTCAGACTACCATTCTTTGAGTAATTCTTCTACTTCTGCATTTAAATTTTCGGCAAAGGTAGCAATTTTCATCGAACCTTTATCACCTTCACCCTGTTTTCTTACAGAAACTTCACCATTTTCAGCCTCTTTTTCACCAACAACGAGCAAATAAGGGATTCTTTTCAGCTCGTTATCGCGAATCTTCCGCCCTATCTTTTCATTCCTGTCATCGACAAATGCCCGAATATCCTTCTCGGCCAATTCGCTAACAACCTGTTGCGCATAGTCGTTAAATTTAGCGCTTATAGGTAGAACAGCCACTTGATCGGGAGTAAGCCACAACGGGAATTTTCCGCCCGTATGCTCGATGAGAACTGCAACAAACCTTTCCATAGAACCGAAAGGAGCCCGGTGAATCATTACCGGACGATGTTTCTGGTTATCGCTACCGGTGTATTCGAGTTCGAAACGTTCCGGCAAGTTGTAATCCACTTGTATAGTTCCCAATTGCCAGCGCCGGCCGATGGCATCTTTAACCATAAAATCGAGTTTAGGACCATAGAATGCAGCTTCACCATATTCGACTCTGGCTTTTAACCCCTTCTCTTCACAAGCCTCGACAATGGCCCGCTCCGCTTTTTCCCAATTTTCATCGCTACCGATGTACTTCTCGCGATTGTTAGGGTCGCGCAAAGAGATTTGGGCTTCGAAATTATCGAACTTCAAAGCTTTGAAGATAATGAATATAATATCCATTACTTTCAAAAACTCGTCTTTCAACTGATCCGGACGACAGAATATATGCGCATCGTCTTGGGTGAAACTACGTACACGAGTTAAACCATGCAACTCACCACTTTGTTCATATCGATAAACTGTACCAAACTCTGCAAAACGAAGAGGAAGATCTTTATAAGACCGCGGTGTCACCTTGTAAATCTCACAGTGATGCGGACAGTTCATAGGCTTCAACAAATATTCTTCTCCTTCTTCCGGCGTATGAATGGGCTGGAAAGAATCTTTCCCATATTTGGCATAATGCCCCGATGTCACATACAACATCTTATTTCCTATATGAGGAGTAATCACCTGCAAATACCCAAAACGTTTTTGAACTTTACGCAACATAGCTTCAAGACGATCCCGCAGTTGTGTCCCTTTCGGCAACCAAAGAGGTAATCCCGGCCCCACATTGGAAGAAAAAGCAAAAAGCTCCATTTCCTTGCCAATTTTACGATGGTCTCGTTTTTTCGCCTCTTCCATCAAAACAAGATACTCATCGAGTAACTTCTTCTTAGGGAACGTGATGCCATATACACGAACCAATTGTTTGCGCTTCTCATCACCTCTCCAATATGCCCCGGCCAAAGAAGTTATCTTCACGGCCTTGATAAGCCCCGTATTGGGCAAATGCGGTCCCCGGCACAAATCGGTAAACGCACCTTGCGTATAAGTAGTTATCGTACCGTCTTCGAGTTCGCTGATAAGTTCAACTTTATATTCTTCTCCACGTTTACCGAATCGGTCGAGAGCATCGGCCTTCGATATTTCCTTCCGAACAATCG
>ERZ779758.625-NODE-625-length-9489-cov-3.54304_pt1 | contig 9489 bp, 10 predicted proteins | sample MGYA00511256_ERZ779758 | MGnify/ENA primary metagenome ERZ779758 (study PRJEB29588, sample SAMEA2162460) | human gut metagenome | biome: human gut; feature: human-associated habitat; material: faeces | place: Denmark | collected 2008/2010 ... | reverse complement strand
CGGTTTATCTGACACCGCAGGGACCGACATTCACACAACCGATGGCAAAAGACCTGGCTCAGGAAAAAGATCTGATTTTATTATGCGGTCATTACGAAGGAATCGATGAGCGTGTGTTAGAAGAGATTGTGACAGATTATGTTTCAATTGGTGATTATGTGCTGACAGGAGGGGAACTTCCTGCGATGGTCATGGTGGATGCAATCTCGCGTATGGTACCCGGGGTTCTTACGAATGATGAATCGGGTTCCACGGAATCATTTGAAGGTAATCTGCTGGAATATCCGCAGTACAGCCGCCCGGAAGAGTGGATGGGGAAAAAAGTTCCTTCCATCCTGTTGTCCGGTGATCATAAAAAAGTAGATGAATGGCGGAGAGAACAGGCAATATTACGGACAATTGAGCGCAGACCGGATCTGTTGAAAAAAGCGGAACTCACGAAAGAAGAGCAGATGAAATATCAGGAGTATCTGTAACTGTTTGCCAGGGCTTTATATTTGCGGTGAAGATCATATGAAAATGTTACGAGAGAAGGAGCGGGTTTTGATATGAATCACTATACAAAATCAATATGGGTATTAACGCTTGGCATGGCAGCACTGGTCATTGCTTTTCTTTCTCCGCTTTTTGGAATTCTCTTTGGAATTGCAGCGATTATTCTGGGGAAGAAGACCATGTCGGAGGCAAAATCTAAAATGGCATATGCCGGATTCTGGATAGGCATTGCTGCGGTTGCAGTTGGAATAGCACTCTGGATCATCAGTGTTATTTATTTGTTGTAAAATGTGAAAAACACTTGACTTTTCCGTGAAAGCATGGTAATGTTAACGAGTTGTGAATAAAGGAGATGGTCCTCTGTTACGAATAGGCGTATTAAGAACATCCAAATAATAGGAGGTCACAAAATGAACGCAAGTGAAATTATTAAAAGCATTGAAGCAGAACAGTTAAAAGCTGAAGTACCTGAATTCCGTGTTGGTGATACTGTAAAAGTTTACGGTAAAATCAAAGAAGGAAACCGTGAAAGAATCCAGGTTTTCGAAGGTGTTGTAATTAAGAGACAGGGTGGAAGCAACCGTGAAACATTCACAGTTAGAAAGATTTCTAACGGATGTGGCGTTGAGAAAACCTGGCCTTTACATTCTCCAAACGTTGAAAAAGTAGAAGTTGTTCGTGCTGGTAAAGTAAGAAGAGCTAAATTATTCTACTTAAGAGACCGTGTTGGTAAGAAAGCTAAAGTAAAAGAATTAGTAAAATAGTTCAATGCATGCGTGAGCCATAGAGAGAGCAGCCGCTTTTTCTATGGCTTTTCTTATTCGAAACAGGATTTGTTTTACGAGGAGCAGAAAAAATGAGTACATTGCGGGAAAAGAGGAAAAAAGAACGGAGAGCATTAAGGCGGAGAAAAACAGCCGATTGGACAGTTGTGCTGATACTCTGTGCCATTGCCGTGTGTTGTGGAGGCTATCTGATCTATCATCACTGGAGTGTGAAACAGCGGGAGTTGGAGTACGAAAAACTCCGGCAGGAAGAGACGTTAAGTGCTGCAACAGAGACGGTTATCGCAGAGCCGGAGACAGAGGAGAGTACAGAAGAAACAGTGATCTACTGTGATCCGGTCTATGATTTCGGACAGTTGCATGAACAGAATCAAGATATTTACGCATGGATCGTTGTGCCGGGAACGCAGGTAGACTATCCGCTGTTACAGTCTGAGACAGACAATTATTATCTGGATTATAACTTAGACCACAGCAAGGGATATCCGGGCTGCATTTACACCAATCAATGTAACCGGAAAGATTTCTCGGATTATAATACGGTACTATATGGACATAACATGAAAAATGGTTCCATGTTTGGAAGTATTCACAGCTTTGAGGATGAAACGTTTTTTGACGGGCATCCGTATATTTATGTGTATACGGAAAATGAACGTCTGACTTATGAAATCTACGAGGCGGCGAAGTTTACAGATGTGTACATTCCGTCAGAGTATGTGATCAGCAGTAAGGACGACAGAGATCAGTTTTTGGCGGATGTCAGAGAAAAAGTTTCTGACAATAAATTACACGTCCGGGAGGATATGGAAATCGGAGAGGATGACAGACTTATCACACTTTCCACCTGTGTAAGCGGTGAGCGAAATCATCGTTATCTGGTGATCGGTGTACTTGTTGAGACGGCGCTTTACCGGTAAAGGGGCGGAATAATATATTTATAAAATCTGGAAAATCCGATTCTCGAATTGCACACAAACGTGCTTTGTGGTAATCTATAACGTGTATTTGTATACAGACGATAGAGCAGAGGAAAGCAAAAGTGAGAAGAAGACGGAGTGGACTAAATTTCGGAAGAAGAAAGAAAAAAGTAAACATGACCATTGTAAAGGAAATCTTAAGCTGGACAGTTGAGATTTTGATTACTCTGGTCATTGCTTTTACATTTGTATATTTTATCGGATTGCGAACCAGCGTGGTGGGGCAGTCCATGTCAGAAACATTGGAAAGTGGAGACGAAATTCTGGTAAATCGGTTCATTTATAAGGTGTCCGATCCAAAGCCGAATGACATTATTGTGTTTCTTCCAAACGGGAATGAAAAATCACATTACTATGTAAAGCGCGTGATTGCAGTGCCGGGAGACACGGTATTGATTCAAAATGGTGCTGTTTATGTGAATGGGGAACTTTTTGATGAGAAAGTAGATGTGTCTGCCATCGAGGAGGCAGGGCTTGCATCGGAGGAACTAAAACTTGAGGATGATGAATATTTTGTCCTTGGAGATAACCGCAATAACAGTGAGGACAGCCGCTATGCCAATATTGGAAATGTGAAAAAAGATTACATTATTGGAAAAGCATGGTTCCGTGTATCTCCGTGGAAAAAATTTGGATTTATATAAGAAAAGTGAGGAAAAAGTATGCAGTTTCAGTGGTATCCGGGACATATGACGAAAGCAAAACGTCAGATGCAGGAAGACATAAAATTAATTGATCTGGTGATCGAGCTTGTGGATGCGAGAATCCCGTTAAGCAGTCGGAACCCGGATATTGATGAGTTGGGAAAAAATAAAGCGCGACTGATCATCATGAACAAATCAGATTTGTCTGATGAGAATCAGAACAAAGAATGGGCAGCCTATTTTAAAAAGATGGGCTACTATGTTGTCGGTCTGGATGCGAGAACCAAGACAGGCATGAAAACAGTTACAAATGTAGTAATGGAAGCCTGTAAGGAAAAGATTGAGCGTGACAGAAGAAGAGGAATCTTAAATCGTCCTGTCCGTGCGATGGTAGTCGGAATTCCAAATGTTGGAAAATCGACGTTTATCAATTCCTATGCGGGAAAGGCATGTGCCAAAACTGGAAATAAACCGGGTGTGACAAAAGGAAAACAGTGGATCAGACTGAACAAAAATCTGGAATTACTGGATACACCGGGAATTTTGTGGCCGAAATTTGAAGATCAGATGGTTGGACTGCGTCTTGCACTGATCGGGGCAATCAAAGATGAAATTTTGAATATTGATGAATTGTCACTGGAGCTGATCAAAGTTCTGACAAGAGATTATGCCGGAATTTTAACAGACCGCTATGGTGTAGATGAGACACAAACTCCGGTGAAGATTTTAGAGCAGATCGCAGAGAACCGCAAATGTATTTCCAGAGGAAACGAATTAGATTACAGCAAGGCAGCAGCACTTCTGATCGATGAATTCCGGGGTGGCAGGCTTGGAAAGATTACGCTGGAAAAACCTTCCGGTCAGGAAACACAGGAGCAGGGTTAGGCGCTGTGCCTGCTAAGGCGGATAGGATCGGGGATTTGTATATTGCAGAAAAAGGAAATGTGAACAGAATGGCAGAGAAAAAAATCGGTGAGATCAGAGAAGAACTTAAGGCAGTGGACGATGAGAAGCTGCCTTCTTTTATAGAAGCATATGAAAAAGATGAGCGTTCCGGTGTTGTGAAAATCGTAGAGCAGGCAAAGAAACGGTTTGAAAAATTAGAGGCAGAGAAGCTGCGCATTGAAAATCTGAAAAAATATGAGCGGGAATATGCAGATTATGGCTATATCTGCGGTATTGACGAAGTCGGCAGAGGCCCGCTGGCCGGTCCGGTGGTAGCAGGGGCAGTCATTTTGCCGAAAGACTGTGATATTTTATATATCAATGATTCCAAGAAGCTTTCTGCGCCAAAGCGGGAAGAATTGTATGATGTGATCATGGAAAAGGCAGTTGCGGTAGGTATTGGAATGGCAAGCTCACAGAGGATTGACGAGATCAATATTTTGCAGGCAACTTATGAGGCAATGCGTGAGGCTATAAGCAAATTAAGCGTAAAACCCGATATATTATTAAATGATGCGGTCACGATTCCCGGAGTTTCCATCAGACAGGTGCCAATTATCAAAGGAGATGCAAAAAGTATTTCCATTGGGGCAGCGAGCATTGTTGCGAAGGTTACAAGGGACCGCCTGATGGTAGAGTATGACAAGATTCTGCCACAGTATGGATTCGCATCCAATAAAGGCTATGGTTCGGCGGAACATATCAAGGCATTGCAGGAAGTTGGACCATCTCCGATACATCGTGCCAGCTTTATCAAAAATTTTGTTTAAGGGATATGGACTACCGTATTAGAAATTGCTTCTGATCGCAGGAAAAATTTTACTATAGAGGAAGTTTGTATCAAGTGAGGCGAAACCATGCACATATCCGATATGTTAGGACAATACAACAGAAATATTTCAAGCGGAACAGAAGAGTTGAAGGCAGCTTCCGGTATGCAGAAAGTAGTATCTACACTGGAAGAATTGTCTTCTGGAAGTGTTTTTGAGGGAACCGTCAGTTCTGTGAAGAACGGAAAAGTGACTCTGGCACTTAGCGATGGACAGACGATCACAGCAAGATTGTCTGGAAAAGTGCCGCTTTCGCAGGGAACGCCGATGTTTTTTCAGGTAAAAAGCAATGACGGTGCGACCATTGAAATCAAACCGTACACAGGCGCTGGCAGTGGAGGAAATCCAATTCTTACCAATGCACTGACGGAAGGAACCGTACCTGTGACGGAGCGGAATCTTGCAATGGTCGATGCCATGATGAAAGAGCAGATGCCAATTGATAAGCAAAGCCTTTTAAATATGGCAAGGATCGCGAATATGAATCCCGGTGTAGATATTACTACAGTTGTAAACATGACAAAGCTTGGAATCCCGGTTTCGCCGGAGATGGCAGCGCAGTTTGAAAATTACATGACGGATGAGCATGCCATTTTACAGGAGATGGATCAGGCGATGAACGAACTGGCTGATCTTGCGGGCTCAAGTGATTTGACACCGGATCAGGCGGTACAGATGAATCATAAGATTCTCTCAATCCTTCTTCCAGAGCAGACTGCAATCGGAGCACTGGTCAATACAGAGGGGCAGATAGAAACCGGTGGACAGACAACGGCAGAAGGACAGATTTTGACTGACGGACGGCTAGGCGCAGAGGAACAGACTGTAAACGGAGAGCAGACCACAACAGCAGGACAAGCCATACAGGAAGGAACAGGTGGTCAGGCAATTGGTGAGGTTTTATCAGATCAGCAGTTTTCAAGTCTCGGAAGGTTATTGCAGAATATTCCTTCACTGGTAGAAAGTACAAAACTTTTCCCGGAAGCGATGGAGCAGGATATTTTTATCGACACGTTGGAGGATGAAAGCGTAGCACAGAATCTGATGACAGAGGACGCTGCATGGAAAGCTGCGGACGGCAAAACGGCATTGGACAAAAATCTGACCGTCTCTGATTTTCTGCGCACAGTATCACAGCTTTTATCTGAAAACAATGGAATGGCATCGCAGAGTATCCAAAAATTATTCGGAAGTGATGCATATAAAAGTCTGCTTCGGAATGTGATGGAACAGCAGTGGCTGATACAGCCGGAAGCGTTGAAACAGGAGAAAAAGATCAGCCAGCTTTACGAAAAATTAGAGCAGCAGATGAGACAGGTGGAAGATGCGCTGAAAGAGGCAGGCGTTACGAAAACCAGATTTCCGGAAACTGCGGCAGAGGTGCGCGGTAATATTGAATTTATGAATCAGCTCAATCAGGCATATACATATGTACAGGTGCCATTGAAGATGTCCGGTCAGAATGCAAACGGAGAACTTTATGTATACACGAATAAAAAGAATCTGAGAGATCCGGATGCGGAGCTGAGTGCTTTTTTACATCTGGATCTGGAACACCTTGGTTCTACCGATGTCTCAGTGAAAATGCAGCATCGGAATGTCAAAACAAATTTTTATATGGCTGACGATGCGTCCTATGATCTTGTGGAAAAGTATCTGCCCATTCTGGAACAAAAGCTGAAAGACAAAGGTTATCAGTGTACCATAACGATGACAAAGGAAGAAAAGAAGGTCAGCTTTGGGGATGATTTCCTGCGGAAAGATATGCCACAGACGGGAACACTGCATCGGTATTCGTTTGATGTGAGAGCCTAGTATATCAGATACAAAACAGAGGTGGTGAGCGGATATGGCATGGGATAATGAAAAGAAAAAGGTAAAAACAGCGGTAGCAGTAGCATATGAGCCGGGAGATAAAGCACCGAAGATCCTTGCCAGTGGCAGGGGCGAAGTGGCAGAAAAGATCATCGCAAAGGCAAAAGAAAATGATGTCCCTTTCTATAAAGATAATAAGCTGGCGGAGACGCTGTCGAAATTAGAGATCGGGGATGCGATTCCACCGGAACTTTATGAAGTAGTCGCTGAGATCCTTGTGTTTGTGGATGATATGGATAAGATGAAGGCAAAATTGCAGCAGGCAGATATGTTATCATAAATGAAGTGAAATTGCAGCAGATGAATGGCATAATCAAATAGTGTGCTGCAGGAAGTGAATAGAATGAGGGACAGCAGGCACAAAAGAAGGATGCTGCTGTAGAAAAGAGGGTTTTATCAATAAGAGAAGTGTGGGAACTGCCTATGAAAAACTGGCAGGTGTGTATTTGGAACAGCAGGGGTATGAGATTTTAGAATATAATTACAGATGTCGTATTGGAGAGATCGATATCGTGGCAAGACAGGGCGGATATCTTGTGTTTGTGGAAGTGAAATACCGTGCGGACAGCACAGTGGGAAATCCATTTGAGGCGGTGACTTCTGCAAAGCAGAGAACGATTTCAAAAGTGGCTTCGTACTACTGCCTGACACATGGTTATGGAACATTTACACCTTGCAGGTTTGATGTGGCGGCAGTTTTGGGAGAGCAGATAAAAGTCATTCAGAATGCATTTGACTATCAGGGGTTCTGAGAGGGTGAAAGAATGCATTTTTATATGGCTTCTTTTTCACAGGACAAAATCAGGAGAGTTGTAAGTGATATGGAACATAAAAGCTGGAAGCGGAAAAACAATACAGGAGTGCCGGCAGAGGTGATACATCATCCTGGGGCTGGCGTGGAAGTGCCGCTTTTACATTTTCCGTTATTGGAGAAAACAGGAATCGTAAAAGAAGGTTTTACCACAAGACTTGGCGGCGTGAGTGAGGGTATTTTTTCCACCATGAATCTGAGTTTTACAAGAGGAGATGAAGAGGAGGCAGTCCGGGAAAATTACAGAAGACTTGCATCAGCGCTTGATGTGGATTATGATAAATTTGTTTTTACGGATCAGACACATACGACAAATGTAAGAAAAGTGACGGCGGAGGATGCAGGAAATGGACTTACGAGAGAACGGGAGTTTCATGATATAGATGGACTGATCACAGATGTGCCGGGCTTAGTGTTATCAACGTTCTATGCGGACTGTGTTCCATTGTATTTTGTCGATCCGGTGCACCGAGCCATCGGGTTAAGTCATTCCGGATGGCGTGGAACAGTAAACCGCATGGGAAAAGCGACTATCGAGGCGATGCAGAGGGAATATGGAAGCAGACCGGAGGAACTGCGCTGTGCGATCGGCCCGTCCATCTGTCAGGACTGCTACGAGGTGAGCGGGGATGTTGCGGTGGAGTTTGAGCAGGCATTTGCAGGGCATGAGCGTGAAATCCTTCTTGCAAAAGAAAATGGAAAATATCAGCTCGATCTCTGGAAGGCAAACGAAATTGTACTGCTTGATGCAGGTGTCCTGCCGGAACATTTAGAAATCACGGACATTTGCACGTGCTGCAATCCTGATTTACTTTTTTCCCACCGCGCAAGCCATGGTAAGCGCGGAAACCTCGGGGCATTTTTATGTTTAAAATAAGATAAAGGAGCAAAAGATATGAGTAAAAATTATGTAGATTATATGGTAGAAGAGACAAAGAATATCCTCGCAATCGACAGTCCATCCGGCTACACAAAAGAGGTGGCAGACTATGTCATGGGAGAATACAAAAAACTCGGATATGAGCCAAAGCTTACGGTAAAAGGCGGTGTGCTCGTACCAATCGGCGGCAGGGACAAAGAGAACGCCGTTCTTTTAGAGGCACATATTGATACGTTAGGTGCCATGGTGGCAGAGATCAAAGCCAACGGAAGACTTCGTGTTACAGCAGTAGGTGGCATGAATGCAAACAATGCAGAGGGAGAAAACTGTAAAGTTGTCACCAGATTTAACGGAAAATACGACGGAACATTACAGCTGATCAACGCTTCCATTCATGTAAACGGAGAATATAACGATACGAAGAGAAGCTATGATTCTGTGGAAGTTGTTTTGGATGAAAAAGTAAAATCAAAAGAGGATGTGGAGAAACTCGGCATTATGACAGGCGATTTTGTCTGCTTTGATCCGAGAACAACTGTGACAGAATCCGGTTACATTAAGAGCCGGTTCTTAGATGACAAATTAAGTGTTGGAATTTTATTAGGCTATGCAAAATATTTGAAAGAGGAAAATGTGACACCGGATCGTATGATCTATCAGCACATCACTGTATTTGAGGAAGTAGGACACGGTGGCGCTGCCTCTGTCCCGGAAGGCGTGACAGAAGTGATCTCTGTGGATATGGGATGTGTCGGTGACGGACTTGCCTGTGATGAGACACAGGTGTCGATCTGTGCGAAGGACAGCCATGGACCATATCATTATGATGTGGTAAACGGTCTTGTGAAGGCAGCGAAAGAGAATGGCATTGATTTTGCAGTGGATGTCTATCCATACTATGGTTCAGATGCAGATGTTGCGCTGACCGCCGGATATGATGTGCGCCACGGACTGATCGGTTCGGGTGTATATGCATCACACGGTTATGAGAGAAGCCATGTGGATGGAGTAAAGAATACGTTTGAACTTCTGAAGGCTTATCTCGGATAGCAGAAACGATGCTGCCTTTGAAAAGAATGGCATATTAAAGATTTCTTAATAATATCCTAGGATTATCTTCATTGTAATAAAAGACCTCCCGTGTTATATTAACTGTATGAAGAATGATAGTACACATCATACAGCTAATACAGCCTGCAAATAAAAAGTCAAGGCTAAAATGAAAGAACTTTGAAAATTTTATA
>ERZ779758.619-NODE-619-length-9547-cov-3.93099_pt1 | contig 9547 bp, 4 predicted proteins | sample MGYA00511256_ERZ779758 | MGnify/ENA primary metagenome ERZ779758 (study PRJEB29588, sample SAMEA2162460) | human gut metagenome | biome: human gut; feature: human-associated habitat; material: faeces | place: Denmark | collected 2008/2010 ... | reverse complement strand
AAAAAATCCCGGGGCAGGAAAGGGAGAACAGCCGTATATCGGGGTGGTACACAGGCTGGATCAGCCGGTGCGCGGAGTGATGGTTTTTGCCAAAACAAAAGAAGCTGCGGCGGATTTAAGCCGTCAGGTGCAGACAAAAATGGCAGATAAATTTTATTATGCGGTGACAGACGGTGTGCCGGAACAGAAAAAAGGTACATTGGAAGATTACCTGCTCCGGGATGGAAAAACAAACACTTCAAAAGTGGTATCTAAAAGTACGGAGGGCGCAAAGTCAGCAAGGCTGGACTATGAAGTGACCGCACAGAATAAAACGAACGCCATTCTCCGGATCCGGTTAGACACCGGAAGGCATCATCAGATCCGGGTACAGTTAGCAAATGCAGGAATCCCGATCGTAGGGGATACGAAGTATAATTTTAAAGAGACAATGACACGGAGTGGAAACGGTCTTTTACTCTGCTCTTATAAAATCGGATTTAAACATCCAAAGACACATAAAAAAATGGAGTTCGAAATCAGGAAACCATTTCTCATCTGAGACAGAAACGCAGGAGTTACAAATAACTTCTGCGTTTTTGCTATAAAAATAGTTACTGTTCACTCAGCAGTAAAACACTTGCTGTTTTGCTGCGTAAGAAAGTGATTCAGGAGTGAGCAGACTCCTTTTGTGAAGCAAAAACTGAAATGAGTCAGCGAATCGTTACTGGAACGAAGTATGAGTGAACAGTAACGAAAAATAGAATAAAATCACGAAAAATGTCGAAAATAGAGTGGTAAAATAAGCATAATGTGCTAAAATACAAATAGGATTTAAAATTGGGTTCATAAAATAAAAAAGATGTAGTAGGAGGTATGGGTATGAACAATATTAAGGTGAGAACAAAATTAGTTATTGTAATGGTGATCGCACTGATCGCACTGGCACTATGCACCGTCATTTCCAACACAAGCCTGTCAGGACTTGGAAATAATGCGTTAGACATTATCGAGAATGATATGCGTTCCTCGTATGATGAACAGATCAAGGCACAGGTAGATAATGTAATATCTCTTTGCCAGAGCATTTACAATCGGTATGAAAAAGGTGAGTATACCTTAGACGAGGCAGAAAAACTTGCAGCAGACCAGATTCGTGATCTGCGTTACGGCAATAATGGATATTTCTGGGTAGATACCTATGATGGAACAAACGTAGTCCTTCTCGGCAATGACACAGAGGGAACAAATCGTATGGATGCAGTGGACACCAATGGATTTGCGTATATGCAGGCAATCATCAGTGCAGGAAGGCAGGAAAACGGCGGTTTTACGGATTATGTATTCCCGAGAGAGGGTGAGACGGAACCATCTCCAAAACGTGCTTACAGCAAGGCATTTGAACCATTTGGCTGGGTACTTGGAACCGGAAACTACACGGACGATATTGATGAGGACGTATTGGGTGTGAAAAATGAATTTTCTTCCTATGAATCCAACAGCAGAATGGCGATCATCGGAATCGCTGTTGTCATGGAAGTAATCTTAATTTTAGTCCTGACACTGATCACAGCCAGCATTGTGAAACCATTGAAAAAGAGCCTTACCCACATTAACGAGATAGCGCAGGGTGATTTTTCAAAAGAATTTGAACAGGATCTGTTAAAGAGAAAAGATGATTTTGGACAACTGGCAGATTCGCTTGAGAAAATGCGCTCTGAGATGAAGGAACTGATTGGAGAGGTGAAATCAGAAGCATTAGAGATCACCGGCATGGTGCAGGAGATTGATACAAGTCTTCAGGCATTAGATGATCAGATTGAAAATGTATCTGCGACAACGGAGGAGCTTGCGGCAGGTATGGAGGAGACAGCGGCATCTTCGGAAGAGATGAATGCAATGTCACATGAGATTGAGAGCGCTGCGAAGAGTATTGCAGAGAGATCTCAGGATGGCGCTAACGAGGCAGATGAGATCAGGGAACGTGCTGTGAAAATCAAAAAAGATACAGACGAAAATGACAGACGTACCAGATCGATTCATGAGGAGATTAATGAGAGCCTGACAAAAGCACTCGAAGATATTAAGGTTGTGGATCAGATCAATGTTCTTGCCAAATCAATCATGGATATTACCGGACAGACGAACCTTCTGGCTTTGAATGCATCCATTGAGGCTGCCAGGGCGGGAGAGGCAGGAAAAGGATTTGCGGTTGTTGCAGATGAGATCCGTGTATTGGCAGAGCAGTCAAAAGCCGCAGTTGCCCATATTCAGGAAGTGACTGGCAATGTGACCGCAGCCGTTGAGAATCTTGCAAATGATGCAGAGAGGCTGCTGGAGTTTGTCGGAAATGATGTTGTGGAGAGTCTTGGAGGATTTGCAGAAATGGCAAATTCCTATAACAGTGATGCTGCCAATGTAGATTCTCTTGTAACGGACTTCTCGGCATCATCGGAGCAGCTGCTCGCATCCATTAACGGAGTGATGGATGCTATCTCCGATGTCAGCAAGACTGCGACAGAGGGAGCTACCGGAACAACGGATATTGCTGAAAAAGTAGGAAACGTTGTGCAGGAGGCAGAGGCAATTAAACAGAAGGCAGAGACAACCTATCATTCTGCTGAAAAACTACAGAAAAATGTGGAACGTTTTATTGTATAACCGGTAATGGATATAGAATGTGACAAAACAGCAAGCGTTTTTTTGGAGCAAAAGGGGATCGTATGATAGAAAAGTATTATAATGGGGTTATCGAACAGGTCGCAGGAGGAATCGGAAATGTAGAACATAACAGTATCCTTGTGCGGTATAGCAATGATTTTTCTATATGGGATTTAGAGAGTGTCAATCATTATAAGGACCAGACAGATATCTTTTTTACCTGTCATGAGTTTTCTTATAACAAGATCGCAGAGGCTTATGAACCATATCTGGGACTGATCCGGCAGATGTTCCATAAGTATTGCAGCGGCACATTGGAAGAGTTTATGGAAGAATGTGATGTCTACAAGCTTCAGAGACCTGTGTTTGAAAGTTATTTTGAAAAGGGATTTTGCGAGAGAACGGAACAGATCCTGATCGATGAGGTAGAGTATGAGCAGGAACGTATGCGCAATTCGATCGTGACGATGCTTCAGAAATTATCAGAGATCCGTCCGGTCGTCATTGTGTTGAACCGTTTTCAGCTGGCTTCTAAAAGTACCATGCAGCTTACCAACAGACTGCTTCAGACAAAGAATAAAAATATCGGCATTGTCTTGGGAGTTAATGATGTGCAGTCGATTCCGGAATTTGCACATGAAGAGTGGGATGCAATCTGTGAGAGTATGGATGACCGGAACATGGTGTACCATATCGGAAATGCAGGCAGGAACATGGAACCGGATGTCATGGACTATTACTCTGATTATGAGAGTGACGATGGCTATCGGAAACTGAATAATCTGGTATACTTTCTGGATTTTGACCAGGCAGACCATCATCTGAGCAAGATTGAGCGCCGGATCAAGTTTGATAACTTTACGATTTCTGAGAAAAAGCATTATCAGCTTTTGCTGTTACAGATTATGGTGTCGGTGTTGCAAAGAGATATTGCGAAGGCTCTGGAATCCTGCGAAGATCTGGAAAAACTGCAGGATCAGGAGAAAGAGGGAGCATTTTATTATAATTTCTGGATGGCAACTTCTTACATGTATCTTGGAAAGTTAGAGGAAGCCATGATTTATGTACAGAAGGCAAAGGAGTGCGGAGAAGCGCTGGGGGATGATTTTTTAGTGTTCCGTGCAGAACTTTTAAAAGCGCAGAACCAGATGTCCGGCTGGTGCAATATTTTCTTCTGTGCCCAGGATATTGAGATCAGCGATAAACTGATCGAGAAGCTGAATGCGTACCATTACAAAAATCATCTGGCGCATATTTATATTTATGCATACGACAATAAACCGGAGATCGTGGCAAAAGCGTACCGGTCGGAAGCATTTCTGATTTATTTTTCCAAGGGCGTTGCGCTTGCAAAAGAGATTGGCAATGAGCAGCTTATCAGCATTGCATATCGGAAAAATATCATGATAGCATCCACAAATGGCGAGTACGAAGTTTCCCTGTTATATTCGATCCGTACCTATGAGGCGATGAAAGATGTTGACAGCGTGGAGGGCGGAAGGATCTATTCCGGTATTGCGTATAATTTATGTGCAATGGGAGAAAATGAGAGAGCCCAGAGCTATTACAACAAGGCAATTAAGATATTATGTAAACTGAGAAAGCCGGAGGATATTGCAGAAGTACATTATAATATGTCATTGAACTGCGTTATGCTGGGGCAGTATGACAAGGCGCAGGAATACCTGACACAGTGTACGAAAGCGATCGAAAAGCTGCATCTGAACAGTCTGCGTGTCTGCAACCTGTCCAAACTGTATGGATTGTTTGCTCTGGTTTCCATTTTACAGGGAAACCGTTTTAACTGTGAGAGGTATCTGTATAGCTGCCGCCAGTTTTTGAATTATATTTTCGAGAAGGAAAAGACAGAAAACAACCTCGCCACTGTGCATGACTACGCAAAGGCAGATGATGATATGTTCCTCTATACGTTTTCCAAGGCATTATTAGCACAGCATGACGGAGACAACGAGGAGGCGCTAAAATTATATGAGCAGGCAGATATTTATTTAAAGAGAGCAGAGGGAAACCAGTTTTTCTGTTATGTGCTGTTCCGAAGGAACAGGATGGAATGCTTCAGGAATGCAGGAAAAGAGATCCTTTATGAGCAGGAAGAGTTTATTTTAAAACAGTATGAAGAGACACATCGTATCATGTTCCATGAGTACGCGGAGGATATGAAAGATCTTCTGCCACCGGTAGATGACGACTGTGAGGAATTATCAACCAGGGAAATCGAGGATCTGTTAAAGCAGGAGAGCGTGGAGCGGGCATATAAGAGTAAGAAAGAACAGCTCGACTTTATTTCTATCTGGCAGAAACTGATCGATGTAAATGGTATCACTGCAAAAGAGATGCTCAATATGGTCATGAAGACATTTTTAAATCATTTTGACGTCGACCGGGCAGTCTATATCCGCTATAGCGAGAGGGTGCCGCAGGTACTTTACAATGACACAGAGAAAGAGATGACGCCGGAGATCATGAAGATCATGGAAAAATCCATGCGGAAAAATGCGGGTGGATTTGTGATCTCCAAGATCAGCAGCAATTATTCTGAACATCAGGATATCACATCGATTTTTGGTGATGAAGATGTGTGTTCTATGGTGGCGATCCCATTTTTTAACAACGCAAAAATCGAGAATATTGTCATCACCTATGTGCTGATGAAGGATAACTGGCATTCCTCGGTGAACCGTTATATGCTTGATGAGGACGATCTGAACTTTTATCAGCTTCTGTTCCGTGAGGTGCGTTACGCATTGAACAGGCTTGATGCCTATGACAAGATTTATGAGATGAATACAAAACTGTATATGTCGGCAGTTACAGACCAGCTGACAGGGTGCTATAACCGTGAAGGGTTCTACCGCAAATTAGACGCACTTCTGAAAGAGATCGCAGGGGAAAAAAGAAAACCAAAGCTGGGAGTGATGTTTATTGACCTGGACAATTTCAAACACTATAATGATACGTACGGACATGATGTGGGCGATTTCGTTCTGATCAAAATGGCTGATATTTTTACGGAAGTCTGTGGAAAAGATGGTTTTGTGTGCCGTTATGGCGGGGATGAGTTCCTGATCTTCCTTTATACAGATGACAGGGATATTTTCAAAGAAAAGGCAGAGCGTATCTATCAGATTATTGATGAGGCAGACGGATTTTCGGCGGAGATCAGTGAAAAACTCGGACAGTCATTCTCAATCGATAAACAGCATCAGATCTCCTGCTCCATCGGTATTGCAGCCGGAGACCATATCTGTACGGAAAATGATATGACAGAGATGATCAAGAAGGCGGATGACCTGTTATATTCGATCAAAACAACGACAAAAGGAACCTATCGTATATGAAAATCGTTTTACCTGAGAAAGTAACTTATATTATTGACACACTGACACAGCATGGTTTTGAGGCCTATGCTGTAGGAGGGTGCGTCCGTGATACGATGTTAGGACGGATTCCCATGGACTGGGACATCACGACATCAGCGGAACAGGTAAAAGAGTTATTCCGACATACCATAGATACAGGAATCCAGCATGGAACGGTTACCGTGATGCTTGAACATGAGGGATTCGAGGTGACCACATACCGTATTGACGGAGAATATGAGGATGCAAGGCATCCTAAAGAGGTACAGTTTACTTCCAATCTGTTAGAAGATCTGAAGCGCCGCGATTTTACGATCAATGCTATGGCTTACAATGATAAGGATGGGCTGGTCGATGCGTTTGATGGCGTGGGAGATTTAGAGCGCGGTGTGATCCGGTGCGTGGGAGCTGCTGTGGAGCGGTTTGCAGAGGATGCACTTCGTATGCTGCGTGCAGTGCGTTTCGCATCGCAGCTGGGATTTACGATTGAAGACCGGACAAGAGAGGCGATTGTTTCCCTGGCACCAAACATTGCAAAAGTGAGTGCAGAACGTATTCAGATCGAAATGGTAAAACTTCTCACGTCCGGACATCCGGAATTGCTGCGTGCGGCGTATGAAACAGGACTCACCGCAGTTTTTCTGCCGGAATTTGACGAGATGATGAAAACACCGCAGAATAATCCGCATCACTGCTATTCCGTGGGAGAGCACACACTGCATGCCCTGATGGAGATACAGCCGGATAAAGTGGCGCGTATCACAATGCTGTTACATGATGTGGCAAAACCGATATGCAGAACCACGGACGAACATGGCGTGGATCACTTTTATGGACACCCGCAGGAAGGAAGTCTTGTGGCAAGGAATTTTTCGCGGCGGCTGAAGTTTGACAATGATACAACCGACCGGGTATGCAGACTGATCTTATGCCACGATGACAATCCACCTTTGCAGGAACGGGCTGTCCGCAGGGCAATCTATCGGAACGGTGTGGATCAGTATCCATTACTTTTTGCAGTAAAAAGAGCGGACATGCTGGCACAGAGCGCATACAGGCGGGAGGAAAAAACAGAGTATTTAAAGGAATACGAAGAAATATATGAGCAGATTATGGCGAAGAAACAGTGTCTTTCCATAAAGGAACTTGCGGTTACGGGAACGGATCTGATCGCAGATGGAATGCAGCCGGGAAAGGCGATCGGTGAGACGCTGAAACAGCTTTTAGACTATGTGCTGGAACACCCGGAGGACAACACGAAAGAAAAATTAATGGAACAGGTTCATAATATCGCATCCCCTCACATATGATGAATTGACACGGCAGGAGAGCATTTGCTCTCTTATCGCAGATTCATCGTATGGAGGGGATTTTCATGTATATCAGGCCGGAACAGATAGCAGAACAATATGAGATGGAGGTAAAGTCTATTTCGAAGGGAAGGGACTGTTTTTTGTGTGAAACAGATCTCGGAATGCGCGCGCTGAAGGAGTATAGGGGCTCTGTGGAGCGTGCGGAATTTCTGGCTGGAATGCTTGATTTCCTGAAGGGGCAGAATATTGTGGCAGAGCAGATCTTTTATACAAAAGAAGGGGAAATTTTTGCCAGGGACGAAGAGGAACAGAATTATCTGCTATTGTCAGTTTTCCGTGGAGCCGAGTGCGATACGAAGAGCAGGAAGGACATGGTGTATGCGGTAAGACTGCTCGCTGGTTTACATAATGCAACTGAACAGTATCCGGACGAGGTGCCTGAGTTTGTAAAAATGAATCCTAACGCCCTGCTTTTGCTTTATGAAAAACATAATCGTGAATTGCGGCAGGTGCGCAACTATATCCGTGGCAGAAAACAGAAAAATGAGTTTGAGGAAATGTTTATGCGTCAGTTTGCAGGCTTTTTTGAAAAGGCACAAGCTGTCACAGAGCAGTTACAAAATATGGAGATTCGTGAGGAGTTGACTGGCTTCTGCCATGGGGATTATAACCAGCACAATGTCATTTTTTCGAGAGAGGGCGTGGCAATCGTCAATTTCCTTAATTTTTCCTATCAGATCCGGGTGAGTGACCTCTCAAATTTTGTGCGGAAGATGATGGAAAAAAATAATTGGAACACGTCGCTTGGAATGGAGTTGATCGGGGCATATGATTCCGTGCGTAAACTAAAGCCGCAGGAATTTTCATATTTGTATTTTTACCTTGCGTATCCCGAGAAATTCTGGAAAATTGCAAATCATTATAGCCAGTCCCACAAAGCCTGGCTTTCCGGCAGAAACACCGAAAAACTCAGTAAAGTGGTCGCGCAGGAAGGGGCAAGAGAGCATTTTTTGCAGACGCTTGCAGGGAAAGTGGGAAATGGGATATAATTAGGTAACAGCGAAACTTTTTTTTCACAATTCTATTTACGCTTTGATGAGTTTCGCAATTTACATAAGAGGTGATATGTTGAGAAAATTAAGATACATGTATTATAGCATTATTTTAAGTATGATTTTATTAGCGGGTTGTGGACAGCAGACAAGACCGGTCTCGACTGCACAGTATTATAATCCGGCGAAAGAGACAGCGGCAGATACTGAGGAAGCAGAGGGTGCAGGGGCGGAGACATCGATCGGAACCGATCTCTATCTGATCATTGGCAATGACATGACCAATGAACAGTTGAATTTAAAGCAGCTTGTATCAGGAAAGCAGTATCTGTATGTTTACTCGTTGTCCACAGATTTTCAGGATAAATATGGCAACAGCGCAACGACGGTGGATTTTGAGCCGGGCAGGGTGATCCATATTGGAAAAAAAGATGGCGAAGGACGGCTCTTGCAGGCACAGATCGCGGATGAAGTCTGGGAATATTCGGATATCACAAAATATTCGGTAGATACAGAGCGTGGGATTTTCAAAATTGCGGATTCCAAGTATTCGTATGACGCAGATTTGTTCGTGGAATCGAATGGAGAAAAAATCCGTCTGTCCGACCTGAACGAAAAAGATAAGATCCGCGTCGTTGGAATCGGGACAAAAATATTATCCGTGTCCGTCACTACCGGACAGGGAACTCTGGAGTTAAAGAATACATCCGTATTTGAGGGAAGTTTTATTCAGGTGGGAAGTAAGATTTTTGCACAGATCACACACAATATGAAGCTGGAGATCCCGGAGGGAACTTATACGGTTACCGTTGCAAATGAAGGATATGGCGGCAGCACAGAGGTGGAGATCGCAAGAGGGGAGACCTGCACGCTTGATCTGGATGAATTAAAAGGTGAGGGCCCTAAGACTGGAAGTATCATATTTTATATTGATGTGGAGGGAGCAACGCTTTCCATTGATGGGGATACTGTGGATTACAGCGCACCTGTGGTACTGACCTATGGCGTGCACACATTGCATGCGGAGGCAGAGGGATACGACGATTTTGATAAAAAGCTTTTTGTTAACTCTGCGGCAGCGAATATCGATATCTCTCTTACCGGAGACGGTACTACGTCAGACAATGACATGACAGAGGGCACAGAGTCTGTGGGGGAGAGC
>ERZ779758.596-NODE-596-length-9883-cov-3.7154_pt1 | contig 9883 bp, 13 predicted proteins | sample MGYA00511256_ERZ779758 | MGnify/ENA primary metagenome ERZ779758 (study PRJEB29588, sample SAMEA2162460) | human gut metagenome | biome: human gut; feature: human-associated habitat; material: faeces | place: Denmark | collected 2008/2010 ... | reverse complement strand
GGCCGCCCGTTCACCGTCTACGGCAGCATCATATAAAGCTTTCACTTCGTCTCGCCGTTGCGAAGAAACAACGCTGTCCCTATACAGGACTTCAATACGGTTGTAGGTGGTCTTTGCCAGTTCGAGGTCCGACTTCGATTTGTTCCAGAGCTGCTGGACAGTGGCAATGATCTGCTTGCGCGTTCCCCCGTCTACCTTCTGGTTTTGGAAACGGGCGATACTTTCGAGAGCGTTCACTTGCTGGTATTTGGCAAGCGCTTCAGGGCTGTTGATGACAACAAGGGTGTCTCCGGCCTTTACATTCTGTCCTTCCTTTACTAGGAATGTATCGATACGGCCAGGCAGTTTTCCGGAGATACGTATCTCGGTTGCTTCGATTTGTCCCTGCAAGATCACAGGTTTATCCTTCAACAAGAACATACCCACGAAAGACAGGATGATTACGGCAATCAGCACTACTATAAAGGAGATCGCCAGATATTTCTTCGATTTGTCCATGATTATACGGTTTTATGTTTATAAGATCTCTGTTTTACCGTCCATCCGGTATTGGTGGAAAGCTTCGGGAATACCACAAATGGACAGGAGATTGCAAGCGCCACATCGTATTGGTAGTAGGCGAGCAAGAAGGCGGTCTTCACCTTCGAGAGCACCACCTCAGCGTCTACCACATCCGACGAGGTCGCCATTCCTTCCTTGAAGGATTTCTCGCGGATACGAACCAGTTCGTTGCTCATCTCAAGCGTAGTATTTAACGCCTTGACATTGTCCATCGCATTCTGCATCTGGGAGTAGAACTTATCGACTCCTACCTGCAAATCGGTCACGGCTTTCTCTTTCCCGATGGCTAACGACTGACTGGTCAGACGTGCCTGCCGGATACGTTTTTCCCGGTCGAGTCCGTCGAAAATGTTCCAGGTAAAGCCAACCCCGATCATCGTGCGCGGCATGAGATATTTGTCGACTCCATCCGCATAGAGAGTCTGCTTGCCGATCAGGGCGATATTGGGGAGATAACCTGAACGACCGATCTTCAACTGGTCGCCGGCGATATTTTCCTGTAGCTTCAGTTGGTTGACCAAGTAATTGTTAAAAGGGATCATCTCCTTGAAATAGTTGGCCGAGGGGATACTCTCGTTGATAAAAAGGGAAGTCGTCGTGCGGATCACCTGTTCTTCTCCTATGTTGATCAAGCTCTTGAGTGCCTGACTGGCGACTTCGAGGTCTTTCCGGGCGGATTCGAGTTCGCGCTTCGCCTCTTCCATGCTTACCTGGGCTACAAGACGCTCAGCCCGGTTGATCATCCCTTGTTGCTCTAACTTCAAAGCCTGGTCGTAATGGATTTTCAGGGAGTTGTAAGTTTCCGTCTTGACCTCGACAACCCGCTGGCCGAGACGTAAGCCAAAATAACTTTCGATCAGCAAAGCCTGTTGGTTCGCGCTTACCTGTTCGCGGTTGACTTCGGCAACGGAGACAAGTTTCTTGCCGATCTTGCCAGCATAGATGCGCTTGCCGCCAGTAAAAATGGGCCAGGTCAAGTTTGCATCGATCGACGTGACATTTTGCGAGATGAGCGGCAACGTCAATGTGTTTTGTCCAATCTTATCGAGAAGTGATGAGATAAACTGGTCGTTGGGCAGGATGGAATGGACATATTCTTTCGCCGGATCGGTGAACTGGTTCAGGGATTGGCGTACCTCGATCGGGTTCGACATATGCACATAAGCTCCCGCAGCACTGATAGTGGGATACCAAAAAGCATTGAGCTTCTGGTGTTCATTCTTCGCCAGCTCCACTTCCTTCCCGGCAATCCTGAGGCTTTTGTTCTCGCTTCGCAAGAGCGTAAGAGATTGCTCCAGCGACAAATCCATAGGCTCTGTCTGGGCAGAGGAAAAGACAGGAAGAAACCACAGCAGGGCGATGCTGAAGTGAGTAAAGTTACAAATCATAAATGTGTCTAAATTTAGTTTGTGCGAATTTTATGACTTATAACAAGGCGATCGCCTTTATTGTTCCCCAGCTACTACCGTTTCTTCTTAAGGTCAGGCAAGAACCACGTGACCAATCCAATAAGGGGCATATAGCCACATACGTTATAAACCGCCTCTATGCCATACCGATCAGCCATATTCCCCAACCCAGCCGATGCAATCCCCGCTGCCCCAAAGGCAAAACCGAAAAAAAGACCGGAGATCAGACCTAATTTATACGGTAATAATTCCTGTGCATACACTAGAATAGCCGGGAAAGCCGACGACAAGGTCAAGCCGACACAGAAGCTGAGAATCGTCGTCAGATATAGGTTTTCCACGTGAGGCATGATTAGTGTAAACGGGGCTGCACCTAAGATAGAAGCCCAGATCACGTACTTCCGTCCTACCCGGTCACCGATCGGTCCGCCTAACAGCGTTCCGATTGCCGTCGCAATCAGGAAAACAAAGAGATAAAGTTGAGAAGCTTGCACACTGACCCCGAACTTATGAATCAGGTAAAAGGTGTAATAGCTATTCAAACTCGCCATATAAATATATTTGGAGAAGATTAGGATCAACAGGATCGCTATCGAGAATACGGTCTTTCCCATCGGGAGTGGTCTGCAGACACTCGTCTTAAGCGTTTCTCCTTCCGCTTTCCTCAACCGGAGCAGGAAACTTTTATACCAATGCCCAACAGGGATCATCACCATAATCGCAGTAAAAGCCAGGATCGTAAACAAGGCGATATGCCTCCGCCCGTAGGGGGCGACAAAAACGGCTGCAAGCAACGGTCCCAACGATCCTCCCAAGTTTCCTCCGACCTGGAACAACGATTGCGCCAATCCTCGCTTTCCACCCGATGCGAGTGAAGTCAACCGGGAGGCCTCCGGATGGAAGACCGACGAGCCGATCCCTACCAATGCCACCGAACAAAGGACTAATGGCAGCGTATTGGCAAAAGCCAAGCTCAACAACCCCACAAGCGTAAAACTCATCCCTGTCGGCAACGACCATGCCGAGGGCCATTTGTCAAAAAAAAGTCCAGTCAACGGCTGACATACGGATGCAGCCGACTGGTAGACAAGCGTTATCAACCCGATCTGGGCAAAGCTCAACCCTAAATCTTCCTTAAATAGTGGATAAACAGCCGAGATAACGGACTGTAATGTGTCATTCAAGCAGTGACATATGCTCAAAGCGACCAGTATACGGAAAGTGATCCCCGTAGTGGCCTGTACCTTGTTCTGTTCCATTAATTAACCTCATTGCCTCTTTCGATTACAAAAGTACATATAAAAAAGAGATCTGTCAGAAAGATTGTTCGAAATATCCGATTTAACACTTACATTTTAATACAACGCCAAGATTACAGACTAACTGATAGCCTTTTAAGGTCTATTTGACCATAATTTATGAAACTTTCGTTTAGTATATTTGTAGTTCTTTATGTAAAAGGGCGTGAGCCAAACCCGATATGAGTTGTTTTATATTCGAAGTCGAATACAAAAGCATGAATAATGATTCTTTAGCTTAGTTTACTGCCCCCGGAGTCGAAAAGGATTTTTGCATCCATCTCTCCCGAAACCTACGCCAATTTCCCTATCTCCCTTATCGTCTTGATGTAGAGGTCAGTTTCACTCCGGACAGTATCTAAGTTCAAATAGAAAAGGCTACTCTTCCTCCCCTCCCGGTACATGAAGAATAAAGGTGGTAGCACCGATCGTTACAATGGCGCCTTCTCCAACCCGCACCTGTTCTTTCTTTCCGACAAGTACGCTGCACAGAAATGTTCCGGTAAGACTCGGGAAATCGCGCAATGTATAAATGAGCTTTCCTTCCTTATCTTCTTTCACATTGATCACACAATGTTTACGCCCCATGCTAGGATCGCTTGTGATGATGGAGACATCGACTCCGGCGGCCGATCACGTTATCACCCATTACAAGTGGAAGTTCCTGTTTGAATCCAAAGACATTTTCGATTACCGTAATATAGCCGCAGGAGAAGTCAGGTTCCTTCACCTCTTTTTCCTGTCCCGATTCGGTACGGACTATTTTTCGTCCTAACTTGATCTTAAACTGAGAACCACATTGCGGGCATACGAACGCCAACACTTTACCTTCCGGATATTTCGTTTCGTCAAACGCTAACTGATTATCACACTTGGGGCAGAAAACTCTCTTCATATCTTATTTTTGGATATCGACATATAATTCTGCGCAAAGATACGGTTTTTATTCATAAATAGATTTCATCTCGCAGGTGAAAGAAAGAATATTGGATGCGATTTGGGCTTGATCCGGAATCGCATCCTGTGAATTCTGACAAATTTCCTTTTATAGTTCCTTAATTAAGGAGTAAATTAAAATCGATAAGCAAATCCCAAATTAAAAACAGCTTGATCAAAATCACTAACTAACTGATATCGCAATTCGAAATTCATAATCCAATTACTTGTCAACACAAAATCGGCTCCACCACCAATATTCACTCCTACTCTACATTCATTATGATGGTCATCGTCCTTGTCAATATGAATATGATCTCCATCCACATCTATATCAAATCCATCGCCCAAATCAAACATCCAATTGGAAAATGTAAAACCAAATAAAGGATATAATTTGACACTCCTCCCCACAGGACATAAGTAATGAAGATTCATATTCACGTCCAACATACTAACATTGTCATTTTCTATAAAATAATTCAAAGACGGTTCGAGACGTATGGGGTTAGTTATGTTATATTGGTATTTCAACCCTAAACCAATACTTTCAATTTCTGTCCCATAACTCAATCCGAATCCAATCGCTTGTCTGCCTTTTTGAGCATAAATGTTACTCAACATAACAAACAATAGTCCTAAAAAAATTAAAATCTTTCTCATTTCAATATACTTTTATATCTATAAATGTTAATCATCATCGTCATCCCAATCATCATCGTCATAGCCATCGTGCCATTTATGATGTTTATGATGTTTGTGGTGTTTATGTTTTTTATGATGCTTATAATGGTGTTTATCGTGATGATCACAATACGAGCAATAATGTTCATGCCAACAGTTACTATGATAATGAATCCTGTCATAAAAAGGCTTGTAACATGTTGATCCCGGTCTTATACCTATCTCTATTAATACGCGATCCCAACCATGTCGATGATAACGTTTATAATAATCACAGACATCCCGCATATGCCTACCGGAAGTTCTGGCTATTTCAAGAGCCAAACCGACATTCCCCCAATTTCTTCCGCACCGCCTGTAATAATCATCCAATGAATTATTGGACATATTATATTCTACACATAAACGCTTTCGATAATCTGATAGCTCCACTGAGGCATATTTATTTGCCCTGCTTATAAACAGAGATAACCTATCCTGTGCAAATACGGAACAAGAAAAGGCTACTAATAATAGTATGATTTTAAGCTGTCTCATATTTCGCAAAATTATTGAATTGATAAATACTATTAAAGTTGCAAACATAAGCATAAAAAAAACAATAAACAATCTTTTCTTACTAATCACGGCAAGTCTTAACCATCAATAAAAATAAATATCCAACAGCTGCAATATCATTTTTTGCATTAATCTTTAATATTCAAATACAAACAAAAAAGGCTATCCTAATTTAGACAGCCTTTTTTGATTTCTTATTAAAACAGTATCAATAATACTCCTTATTTACTTTGCAGTTGTCGATACACTAAAATTTTCTATCAATATCTCACCTTTAGTTTCATATTCTTTCACCAATTGGTTTACTTCTTTTCCATCTATATAAGCAGTAACCAGCACCTTCAGTTTTTTACCTGATACATCTGAAGTACTTGTTACAGAACCTGCACAAGTCATAAAGAAAGCATCATCCCCTGTCTGACAGGATACCTTAGCATCTTCCATTCTTGTTACTGAGTGCGATTCTCCTAAATACTTACCGTCCTCATCATACAATTTCGTAGGCCCACTAGTCGTATTAACCGCCCCAAAAACAAGTCCTAATTCAAACGCGTCTATATCACCAGATTGTTCCACTACAATTTTGTGTATACCTGTATCAATTACTCCTCCCTGATCATCATCGTCACTACAACTAACCAATATCAGACCTAAAAACAAAGCAACAATGCCTAACAATGAAAATCTACCTTTCTTCATACTTTTGTCTTTTTTAAATTTACGGCACAAAAGTAATACATTCATTCAAGAATGCAACATTATTCAATTTTAAACAACCCACTTATCTTCAAAAATATAGAAACAAAAAATAACCCTCCCTTTTACATATTCCAATAACATTTGATTATCCGAATATTTCATTCGACCATTTTAAAACATCTATATAAAGTTCCTATCTCTTAACAAAGAACCTACGCTAAAAAAATATTATATACCCAAAATAGCAAAACAAAAAAAGGCTATCCTCACGGACAGCCAATCTTCATTGTTAACCTTAAATCTAATACCATGAAAAACACAGTGCAAATATATGAACTTTATGTTATGTAGCATACATTTTTACTTGGAAAATTCATTTACTTAACCATGTTTAACAAAATCATGCTACAAAACATAATTTTAGATACACATTTGGCTTCTTCGAGAACCTCCAGTTCCGGCTTTGTATACAAAAACAGCATATTCGCATAACTTTATCCGAGTATCAAGAATAACAATCCATTTATATTCCCTAATTTTACAATGTTTTACGAAATCACATGATTATCATAACTTTTATCATAAATAAACAAACCAATAAACGAAATATACAAAAGATCACAAGAGACGGAACAAAAGAAAAAACAGATCTGTTTTGAAATTGGCGTTAGGATCTTATATGCAATAGATTAATGTTTTATATGCAACACAATAGACATCATATGCAAAAAAACGGATATGCCTCATTTTCCTACACACAACCCTTTGAAAAAAGAGCTGAACCTGGAAAATATTTACCAGAAGCTTCCGATAGGTATCGAGCTATACGACAAAGAAAGCAATTTGATCGATACCACGAATGAAATAAATATACGGGAGAAACTGCATGCGGCTGAACAAGAACAGCGACCTGCTCTTACAGCTGATCAACGATATTCTCGATTTCTCAAAAATAGAAGCCAGCACATTCGACATTCATCCGAAGAAGTTCGACTTCAAAGAAATTTGCGAGGAGATCTATGCCGTCCATACCTTAAAAATACCGGATCATGTACGCTTCTCTTTCAACCGGGACTTACCCTCCGTCAAACTTAACTCCGATCCGAAACGGCTCACACAGGTAATCTCCAATTTCCTGACCAATGCAATCAAATTCACATCCAATGGCGAAATCAAACTGGATTACCGATTGAAAGAAAATAAGATATATGTATCCGTAACAGATACCGGCATCGGAATCAGCGAAGAAGCATGCAAAAACATATTCGACCGTTTTGTCAAACTGAATGCCCACAAGCAAGGAACGGGTCTCGGACTATCCATCAGTAAAAGCATCATAGAAAAACTAGGTGGTAATATCGGTGTCTGCTCCACTTTAGGAAAAGGTTCCACATTCTGGTTCACGCTTCCGCTAGCAACAAACGGAGTATCGGACACACGATAACACAAGGGAGAGGAAGGCCTATTTCATCCTCGTATCGGCTCCCCACATGAGTTTTTCACGGAGAGTCTGATAAAAAGTATGGTTATATCGTTTGATCACCTTGGTCGTATAATCGGCTTTACTCACCCGCAGCTGTATGCCGGTCGGGAATATCTCGGAACGCCCATCAAGGGCGATCAGAAAATATTTGTTCCGGCTTTCCACTCCCAGGGTGATCGTAAAGGAATCCGGAATTACCAGCGGACGGACATTCAACGAATGAGGTGCGACCGGACTCAACACCAAATTCTTACTTTGCGGAATGATAATCGGACCGTTCACACTCATCGAATAGGCCGTCGAACCTGTCGGTGTAGAAATGACTAAACCATCAGCCTGATAAGACGTCAGATATTCCCCGTTAAGCGCCGTATGGATCGTAACCATGGAAGAGGTGTCCCGCTTCAGGATCGCAATCTCATTCAAGGCATAATTATAACCGTGAAACACCCGGTCTTCCGTATGAAGGCGCAATAAAGTACGTTCTTCCGTCTTATAGTAGTTTTTAAATAATTCGTCCAGTGTATCTTCAATATCATTGCTCGCCACATCCGCCAGAAAACCGAGGCGGCCGGTATTGATGCCCAAAATGGGGATATCCTGCTTATTCACCCTGGCGGCAGTACGCAGGAATGTCCCGTCTCCTCCCAGACTCAACGCCACATCCAAATCAAACTCGTCGCTTGTCAAGATGCCCGATACCGGCGGTTCATAGTTCAATGCATCCGTAAGGAAGAGATAAAAGTCACGGTCCACGAAAACCTCAGCCTCCAAAGAAGCCAGTTTTTCAAACAAACGCTTAATCACAAGTTGCTTGTCCGCCTGATACTCACTGCCAAATATTCCAACCTTCTTCATCCCCGATTCGTATTTTTCTAATTGTCAATTATCAATTGTCAATTGTTTATATGTTCATATAACGGACCAATTCTTCCATCCGCTGCTGCAACAGGTCGTCCACCATTCCTTTTTCCATGAAATAATAGAGGACAGTATAATTAAAACGCTCAAAACTACGGATCACAGGAGAGACGTCTTCCAGATCTATTTTGATAATCAGATGCAATCGTCCGGTCGTCTTATCCGTATAGGAAAGCAGGCTCAAGATATGCGCATTATTCGCCTCGATCAAACGGGCGATATCCGTCATCGAATAATCCTGCGGCATCACTTCCAGCACAAAAACACTTCCGGCCGTATCGGCATTGCAAAGCTCGGACAGGATATCGATCAGTTTATCGCGCGTAATGACCCCGCGATATTCTCCCTCCGTACTTACGACCGGAAGGAGGCTCAACTGATAGCGAGTGACCAGTGCCAACGCCTCATAGATATGGGTATCTTCTTGAACACTCGGTGAAAACAGAACCGGATCACCGATAATAGCAGTTGGATCAGGCATCGCCAACAGGTCTTTTTCCGAAACCAGACACCGATATATGTTTTCGCTTAACAATGGCAGATGCTTTAACTTAAAATCATCCATCAAGGCTAATGCGTATTCCCCAGTGTCAAAACTTTTTAACACCGGAAGTTCCTTCGTTATGAAATCTTTCACCAACATTCTTCTGTATATTCCCTAAATACTGCTAAATTTGCCGATACTTTTGTGCAAATGTAATGAAAGAAAAAAGATATAACGATATACGATGACAAATTTAAGTGTAAACATTAACAAGGTCGCAACCATTCGCAACGCACGCGGTGGCAATGTACCAAACGTATTAAAAGTAGCATTAGACTGTGAAACTTTCGGTGCACAAGGGATTACCGTTCATCCCAGACCGGACGAACGTCATATCCGATACAGCGATGTGTATGCCTTGAAACCGGAAATAAAAACAGAGTTTAACATAGAAGGTTATCCTTGCGAGAAGTTTATAGACCTGGTTCTGAAAGTAAAACCGACGCAGGTGACACTAGTGCCGGATGCTCCCGATGCCATCACATCAAATGCGGGTTGGGACGTGAAAGCCCATTTCGACCAGTTGAGCGAGTTAGTCGAAACTTTTACCTCACACGGTATCCGTACTTCCATATTCGTAGGAACGGATCTTGATAATATCGAACTGGCTGCCAAGACAGGAACCGACCGCATCGAGTTATACACGGAACCTTATGCGACCCTCTACCCTGTAAACCGCGAAGAAGCAATCGCTCCTTTCATCTCTGCCGCCGGACTTGCCAAAAACTTAGGATTAGGCGTAAATGCCGGTCATGACCTGAGTTTGGAAAACCTGGCTTATTTCCATAAA
>ERZ779758.595-NODE-595-length-9888-cov-1.97793_pt1 | contig 9888 bp, 7 predicted proteins | sample MGYA00511256_ERZ779758 | MGnify/ENA primary metagenome ERZ779758 (study PRJEB29588, sample SAMEA2162460) | human gut metagenome | biome: human gut; feature: human-associated habitat; material: faeces | place: Denmark | collected 2008/2010 ... | reverse complement strand
AAAAAAAAAAAAACAAAAAAAAACGCCAAAATGGGCTTCCGTAATACAATAGAAGTAATAATTTTTTAAAGTAAATAAATGGAAAAGTATATATATTGAAAAGAAATTCTTTCTATGATAACATTTTTTTGATAGAACAAATTAAATGGGAGAGGACATAACTATGAAAAAATATGTATTTTTTATAGTAAGCATTGGGGTAATTCTAGCAGGATTATTATTTTATAATGTTTACAATGTACAAAAAGAAAATATGAAAAATTTTGAAGAGCCTGGTTATATATTGCAAAGTGCAAGTGGACAGACTCAAAAAATAGATAAGTATTATTTCAATGCAAATGAGGAGTATAAAGTTAAAAATAACCAAAAAGTTATTTTTAAAGATACTAGTGGTGATGAGGTTACAACGACAAAAGATAACTTTATTCACTATAATAATGGTGCGATAAGTAGTTTAAAAAAAGGTGTTCTAATTAATTTAGCTAATATAGATCAAGACCCAATAACATATTACAGTATATCTGCAAACCAAATAGTAAAAAAACAAAGCGAAAATTATTATATAAATCATCTTAATAATAAACTACAACTTAAAAACCTAATTTGGAAGATATCAGATACTAAATATTTAATAGCGGGAAGTGCCATGACAGTAACATTTGATGATGGAACTACAAAAGAAATTAATGGATACATAGAATTAGAATATTTAGATAATCAAATAATAAAACTATATAATCAAGAAATTATATACCAAACAATATCTAGCAAAGTTAATATAAAAATGCCAGAAAATATAGAAATAAACTTACAAAGTAAAGCTGTAAACAAAAATGGCGAAACAAAAATGAACCTTGCAAATATGGTAATAGATTCAGATGATAATGTAGAAATTGTAGAAGAAACAAAAGAAGATAAATATAAAGAAAATAAAGTAGAAGAATCTTTACGAAATGAAATAGATACAGAAAATGTAGACAACGAAGAAATAGGAAATAACCAAAACCAAAATAATCAAAATGGAAATGGTAACGGAACAAATAATCAAAATGGACAAGATTCACAAACAGGTACAAATGTTGAAGGCAATGTTCAAGATGGAAATGCAGGAGAAGGACAAAATGGTGGTTCTGGAGGAATTGTAGAAGAAGTAGTAGAAGACTTACCAGAACTAGTAGCACCTGTATTTAAAGTAGAGAGCTTTGACGTAGATTCTATAAGCTTAAATGCACAAGTTACAATACAAGATGATGAAGCAAGACTTGTAAGAGAACCATATATAAAAATATTAGACAATGCAACAGGAAAAAATGTATATGCAAAAGAAGAGGCACTAGGAACATATAATATAGATATAGCAGTTTCAACATTATCACCAGAAACAGACTATACATTAGTAATAGAGTCTGCATATGATGTGGATGGAATAACATATACTAAAAACTTTGTATACAAAATATTTAGAACAAAAAGTGTTGGAATAAGATATGAAAAAGATGTGTTTACTAACAATTCTTTAAAGTTTAGAGTATCAGTAGACCCAGACTCAAAAGTAAAAAGTGCAGAAATGTCATTAATCTCTCCAACAGGAACAGTAGAACAAACAGTAGAAGTAGGTAATGGAACACAAGCAGGAGAAACAGCAGAATTTATAGGACTTAACTCTAATACAGACTATAAAATAAGAATAGCTAATGTATTATATAATGGACAAATAATTTCTAATGGTTTTGAACAAGAAAAAACATTTAAAACATTAAAAAACAAACCACAAATAGTAGGTCCAGAATACGAAATAGATAAAAGAGAATCTACATTCAGATTAAATATAACAAATGTTATAGACCAAGATAATGGTATACAAGGATATAGATATGAAATATATGATACAAGAAATGATTTAGACGAAGAACCTGTTTAAAAAAAAAAAATTGCAAGTAAAGAAGCTATTACAGTAAAAGTAGACGAAAAAATATTGTCAAGAGGTGTGCCATACGCATTTAAAGTAATAGCAATATTTAATGACAATGAAAAAATAGTAGAATATGAAAGTGAATTCAGTAATGTTATGAAAATGGATGGTGTAGAATTCCCAACAGTTAGATTCGAAAAAGAAACAATAACATTTGAAAGAATTCAAGGAAAATTAATAATAGAAGATCCAAACAATACAATAAAAACAGATGATACAAATAAAATGTTAATAACATATACAGATTCTACAGGTTATACAAGACAATACCAATAGATATAAATGACCTAAGAAGTAATGAAACATATAAATTTAGAATATTTACAACAATAGACTTAAAAGATGATAACGACCCAATAGACGAATGTTATATAGGTGGAGCAATAATTCAAACATTAAAACCAGATGCATTACTGGGATCATTTTTGCAAGATAATACAGATACTAAAAATACATTTAATATTAAATTTAAATTAAAAAAATCAAATGAAGAAAACTCTGGAAGTATAGATACAGTAAACCCAGATGACCCAACATTACAAGACTTAGAAGCAAATGTTCTTTCAAATCTAGAATTTAGAATATATGCAGGACAACCTATCCAAAATGCTGATGGAACAGTAACAATGCCAGGAACAGCAATAAGAAATGTAAAAATAAAAGACGAATACGCTCAAGACCCATATAAGAGTAAAATAAAAGAAGAATATTATGATGAAGTAAAATCTATAACTCCAGAATTTTTTGGAGCAGAAAACAAAGACTTCAAAGACCAAAAATATACAATACAAGTATTAAACGCATATGACTACACATATGCAGGCGGAAACAAGATACCATTAATAGAAGGATTAGGATATGACTACTATGTTGTAACAACAAATGGATTTATTCCAGATCTACCAGCAGATCCAGAAAAAGCTATAACTGTAACACCTGTTAGAAATCGTGATACAGACTCACCAAGAACTGAACTAAATGCAGAAACAATAGTAGGATATAAAGCACAAGCTAAATATGATAATAACCAAAACTATGCTGTAAAGATTATATACAATATGTATGACTCTACAACAAATGAAGTAGTAGGAACACAAGAGATAGAAATAGGAGAAGATGGAGTTATTCCACCAGCAATCTTTAATGTAGGTGATGGTACAAAATATAATGTTCAAGATGTAGATGAAGCAAGAAGAGGAAATAAATATTATTTTACATATAAAATGATGTTAGATTTAAACCATGATGGTGAAGGAGAAACCGAATGGCCACTTCCAAGTGATAATGTAACATTAAAATCTGAAGAAGTAGAACCAAATAAGCAACAACCAAGAATTATAATGTATCCTTCAATATCTACAGACAAAGCATTTAAATTTAAATATAAATCTTTAGACATAGATAATGCACTAGAAAAAGATGAATTAACAGCATATATAAATACAACAATAAAGAAAGATACAAAATCAATAAATCCAAATACTGGAGATCTATTTGAAGAAGTATCATTTGAAAATTTAGTTGCAGGAAATTTTGAAATAAGAACAAAACAAAGGATATCTAAAACAGGTGAAGCAGTAGACATAGGTTTAGCTTACCAATACTTTGAAGGAAAAAGAGATATACAAGACTTAAAATATAGGATAGAACTTGAAGAAAACAGTGTAAACATAACAATTTTTGGCGATCCAGAAAAGCTTTCTAAAATAGTTGCAGTTAAAGCAACATTTACAGATACAAAAACACAAACAATAAAAATAGAAAAAGACTTAAAACCAATAAGAAATAATATGTTAACAGTAAGCTTTAATGACATTTCAGATTTATTAGATGAAGAAACAAAAGTAGATGTAGAAGCATATTATGATACAGGAATTACAGGTTATGATTTAGAAAGTGACTATGTCGCATATCAAAAAGCTTATAAATCTGGAGAAGATATAAACTATTATGCTATAAATAAAGAAGGAAACGTAGTTCCAACAACAACTATAAGTGAAAATATGTATAATAGAACTAATGGAATTAGTTCAGAAAAAGGTACAACATTCAATTTAGTAAACCCTATAGATAACAAAAATTCAAACTTAGAGTTAAGCTATTCAGAAAAAGGATATACATATCAAAATGATGTAGTATTACAAAAAGAAATAGGACTAACAGCAATAGCCGCAGAAGGAAGCAATTTAATTAAATTTAACTTAATGATACCAGGGATAAGCTTGCTAAAACAAGGTAGTACAAGTGAATTAGACATAACAGAGGAGTTAGACAGAGTTAAAGTTAATGCTAAAATAATTCCAGACAATAAAGTGGAAATAAAAAACAATAGCATAATTGTAGAATTGTGGAAAACAGATGAAAACTTAAACAATAGTGAAAAAATAAAAGAAGTATCAATACCTCTGGCAGACTTTAAAAAGCAAATAACAATAGATGGCTTAGAACCAAAAACATATTATTACTTAAAATTTAGAGCAGAAATACGAAACAACAACAAAGGTGAAGCAGAAGAATTTATAGAAAAATACTTATATGATGTAGATTTTGATACAGTAGGAAAACTTTATTATTTCTCTACACTTGCAAATGTAAATATAGAAAATATAAAAGTAGAATACAGCCCTAATAGTTATGCAGATAAAGACATAAAAGTATCATATACATTAGACAAAGTATTAGGATTCCAAAAATTAAAACATATAATTTACAGACAAAATCCAGATACAGGAGCATATGAGGAAAAAGTAGCAGAATTTGAAGATGACTTACCAAAAGCAATAATGGAAGAATATGTAGAAGCAAACCCAGGAAGTATATTTACTTTTGGAACAAGATATAAAATATTTATAACGCCAATTGCAGTAATAACAAATGGTGAAGAACAAAAAGAAATTGACTTAGGAACAAAAGATGCAGAATTCTATTTAGCACCACTAAGTGCACCACTAGTTGGTATAGATGGATATCGTTTAGATACAACAAATGAAGATGGAACAACAGATATTGGAAATAGAATAAGATTTAAAGTTACAATGTATGATAATGACAGAATAGTAGTAGGAGATAAATACACTATAAAAATATATGATCAAAACCGTGAAGATATTACACCAGAAGAATATAAAGGGGAATATAGTACAGATGACGCAAACAATGTATTTGAATTAAGAAACATAGCAAGAGACCAAAAATATACAATAGAAGTAAACATGGACTTAGACTATCCAAACGATGGTAAAGAACCATATATACATGATTCTTCAAATACACGTACAGTAGAACCAGTAAATGAAAGTGGTATTTCTGTGGGAAACGTAACATCAACAAACAATCAAACAGAACCAAATAAAATAGATTTATTATTCTACAATAGTTACAAAATAGACCAAATAGACCAAATAAGATATTCAATTTATAATACAAGTGGATATAACCAACGTGATATAGAAGATTTTGGACCAAGAGAAATACAGTCACAAGTAGATAAAGACACATATTATAGTTTTACATTAAATAAAAATTTACCTACACAAGGTAAATATTATGTAGAAATGCAATTCATAAGAAATGGTGAAATTGTAGACACAGCCAGAATAGAGCATATTTTTGTAAACGGATAAACAGGTTACAATAAACTTAAGGAGGATGTATTCCTCCTTAAGAATAAAAAATAGGGGTGAATAATTTGAGAGCTTTAGCAGCAGGAAATAAAAAAAGATTTGCACTTTTTGCAATTATAATAATCACAATAATCATATTATTAATTACAAGTCTACGATTAGCCTTAAAACATGAAACAGAACAATATAAAATAGAAAGTAATATAACATTATATGATAGTGATTATGTGCCAATAAAAACAGAAGAAGAAGCAACCATAAACAAAAAATGGGATGGAAATTATTACTTAACATTAAATAATTCTAAAAGCACTTATAAGCTAAACAAAAAAGTTGTAAGCTTTAATGAAGCAAAATCTAAAGTAACACTATATGGTGAAGTATTTAAAGTATTATTTGATGGACAAGTAGAAAAATATGTAAAAGATACAGAGATAAAAAATAACTCTGGAGACCAGTTTTATAAATTTGTTAATAAGCGATTCTATAAGAAACGAATCTGGAAGTATAAGTACATCAAAGTATTTATATGTAATAATAGATAAATCTGGAAATACATTAATATTAAATAACCAAATTTATGCAAAAACAATAAATCCAATAGTTCTTACTACAAGTTCTTATAAGTTTGACATTGCAAACGAAAAGCTAATAGTAGGAAGTAACGAGATTGACTTAAAGAAAATAATAGGAAGTTCTAATGAATACAAAGAAAAAGAACCAGAAGAAGATACAAATGAAGACAAAGAAGATTCAAAAGATAAAGTAGAACATGAGCAAAATAATAACAACAATGAAAACCAAAATAGCAATATACAAAATGGAGAAGGTACAGCAGTAGGAAACCAAAATACACAAAATAATCAAAACAACAATTCTAATTCAGGAAGTAATGTACAAGGTGGAGGAATAACAAATTCTAACACAAATAAAACACCATTATCAAAGAGTGTATCTTTAAGAGGAGCAATAGCCACATCATCTTATATAGATATAGAATATGCAGTACAAGATCCAGAGCATAAATACCAAACAGTATATGCATTTGTAGAAGCTGTTGGATACGAAAACATGATAGCATTAGATAAAAATGCTACAACATATAGGCTAACAGATTTAGAGCCAAATACAGAATATAAAATAACACTTGGATATAAACAAATAACAGCAGATAACGAAATAGAAGACCAAATAGAAGATGTGTTATCTGTAAGAACTACAAGAATAAATGCAAAATTAGACATAACAAAAGTATTAGCAGGAAAACAAAAGGTTTATTTTAATTTAAAATTAGACCAAAACTATGCATTTGACTATGCTAAAGTTGCATTATATGTAGATGGAATGAAAGAAAGTGATTTAGTTGTAAACTTAACAGAAGCTGTAAAGCAAAATGGTTGGTCAAATGTACTTACATTTGAAAATTATGGAAGCGAAATAGTTTTACAAGTAGAAGGAACATCACATGATGGAACACCAGTAAGCACAAATATTCAAGCAAAATATAGAAACTATTAAAAGGAAGGTGAAAAACAATGGAACAAGTTTTAGTAGCAACAATGAGTAGCATTGGATGGATGATAGGTTTAACATTCTTAGGACTAGGTTTAGGAATAGGAATATTAGGGTCAAAAGTTGCAGAAGCAGTAGGTAGAAACCCAGAAACAAAAAGTGATATTGTACATTCAGTAATGACAATATTAATAGTAGTTGCAATATTCTTATTACTACTATTTGCATTTGTATTTTTACTATTATTTTACAATCCTTTAACAGTATAGTAGGTGAAAGATTATGGAATTAATAATACCAGCAGTTATAATAGTCTTAATAATGTTTATATTTACATTCTTTATGTTTAAAAACCTAGTAAAAAGAATAAACAGTAGTACTAAAAAATATTTTTTAGATAAATTACAAGATTTTGACTATATAATAGCTGAAAAAGAAAAGGAAATAGAAATATTATCTGAACAAATAAAACGTTTAAATGAAGCTAAAGATAATGGAGAAAATGGAGAAATTGTCGAAATACCAGCATATACAAAACCAGATGAAAAAATTGTATATGACATTCCAACACCAGAATTTAGAGAATCTGGATTCTTTAAAAATTACAAAAATTTAAACAAAGAATTTGAAGTAGATAGTGAAAAAATTATAAAAGACTTTATAAAAACACATGAAAATGATGAAGATAAAGAGTATAAAGAATTATCAGCATTTAAAGAATTATTTACACAAAATGCTATATACGAATCATTAACATTAACACCAGAAGAACAATTAATTTTGGTAGAAAGTGTATTAAATAGTGAAAATAAAGAATATGTAGAACCAATAATAGAAACAATAAAGAATTTTAATGTTTTAGAAATGTTAGATAAAATAAAAGAAAGAATGGACAAAATATCTCCTACAATATATGTATATGTAGGAAGAGAAAGTAAGAACTATGATTACTTAAGTTCAAAAATAAAGACAAAATTATTTAAAAATATGTCAAAAGGTATTATTATAGAATACAAAGACAAACTATATGACTATAGTATATAAACTGAACTTTATGGATGTCCTTAAAAGTTTACAAAAAATGAACTAAAAAAGACATCCAAAAGCTTCAAAGTATATAAAGAAAAGGAGAAAAAATGGGCGATCAATTAAGTCCAGACTTATATAACGAAACAAAGAAAATTAAAGAAGAAAAAAATGTATTTGATACAGGAAAAGTAATTAGGCTAAAGGACTATATTATAGAAGTATCTGGACTTGAAAATGTTACTTATTATGAAAAAGTAATAATAAGAGGAAAAGGAATGGGATATGTTAACGAAATAAAGGAGAACTCTGTAATAATAGCTGTTGTAAAAGAAGATGAACCAATAAAAATTGGCGATACAGTAAATACAACAGGGGAAAGATTTAGAGCAATTTTTGCAGAAGAAGCTCTAGGTAGAGTTACAGATTTATTCGGGATAGATTTATTAACAGGAAGAGCATTCGAAAAATTTAAATATATAGATATAGAAAAACCAATAGTGCCTATAATGGACAGAACACCTGTAAATAGACCTATGATGACAGGAATTGCTGGAATAGACTTAATATACCCAATAGGTAGAGGTCAAAGACAATTAATAATAGGTGATAAAAAGACAGGAAAAACCCAAATTGCTTTAGATACTATAGTAAACCAAGGAAAAATAATGAAAGAAAAGTCTAACAAAAATGATATTATATGTATTTATATAGCAGTTGGTAAAACCAAAAAAGAAATAAAAACAATATATAATGAACTATTAAGAAGAAATGCATTATCATATACAATGATAGTAGCAGCAACAAATGATGATAAAACTACAGTACAAAGCTTAATACCATATGTAGGATTATCAATTGCAGAAGAATACATGATGCAAAAGAAAGATGTAGTAGTTGTAATTGACGATTTAAAAAGTCATGCAGAAAGCTATAGAGAAATAAGCTTAATATCTAACAAAGCACCAGGAAGAGAGGCATATCCAGCAGACATATTCTTCTTACATTCAAGATTATTAGAAAAAGGATGTCAACACAAATGTGGTGGATCTATAACAATTCTTCCAATAGTAGAAACAAAAGGTGGAGATATAACAGATTATATTTCTACAAACATTATATCTATAACAGATGGACAAATTGTATTATCAGAAAAACAATTTAAAAAAGGTCAAAAACCAGCAATAAATTATGGTGTATCTGTTTCAAGATTAGGAGGAGCAGTACAAACAAATGAAATGAAAAAATTAGGCTCTAGTGTAAGACTTAAACTTTTAAGTTACTTAGAAACAAAAGAAGTGTATGAACTTGCCAATATGGATGAAATGAGCCAAGAATTAAGAGAGAAAATGAAAAAAGGAAAAGAAATAGAACAATCCTTAAGACAAAATAAATTCTCTCCATTATCACAAGAAGAAATAAAAGAAAGATTCAAAATGTTAGGTGAGGATGCTAAATGAAAATAAGAAATGTAGTAAAAGTAATGAATTTTCATTCTTTACTTAGAGTAGATACTGCAAGAAAAAATGCTGAAAAGTATTTTGAATATGAAAGAGAAATTACAGACTTTGCAGACAATATACTAAACAACAGAAATTTAATATTAGACAAGAAAATTTTAAAATTAAATAAAGAAGATAAACCTTTAAATGTATATATTGGAAATGACTTAGGATTTTGTGGAAACTTTAATACAAATGTAAATGACTTAGCAAAAGCAGATGCAAATGTAGATAAAATTGTTATAGGAAAGAA
>ERZ779758.585-NODE-585-length-9994-cov-4.19056_pt1 | contig 9994 bp, 4 predicted proteins | sample MGYA00511256_ERZ779758 | MGnify/ENA primary metagenome ERZ779758 (study PRJEB29588, sample SAMEA2162460) | human gut metagenome | biome: human gut; feature: human-associated habitat; material: faeces | place: Denmark | collected 2008/2010 ... | reverse complement strand
AAACATTCGACAAGCGAGGATCGTCCAGCCGGATCGTTTCGACAGTCGGTGTAAAGGTGCTCTTATTATACGTCATCCGGACTTTCTCGCCATTCACTTCAACCGTGACTACTCCCGGAACCGACACATCCACCTTCCCCCAAGTGAGGAAATTGACTTGATTCGGTTTATCCGCCTTGTCCAAAGAGAACGAATCTTCTATTTTCAGGGAGTTCTTTCCCAACTGGTACGAACGGACCCATTTTTTTACATTTGCCTCTGCCGGATAAGCTGTCGCAATATTTGCAGAGAAATACATACGTCTCGGATCAAAGTGCACATCCGTAGCCCTAAATTCCGAACCGAACTGCTGTGGCACACCGTTCACCATAGGCAAGTTGTGATAATTACTCTGCATTGTCCAGATTGAATAGCGTTCGGAACTGAAAGTCTGACGGGTATAGGTCCCGACTCCGGCATCGATAAAAATAGGCGTCGTATTCAAGTAAAGGGAGAAGGTCCCTGCATCGTTATGATTATGGCTTTCATTATTATAGCCTCCTTTCGTTGCCACGAAAAAGCCATTCTTGTTGGTCATATAGCAAAATTCGGTTTCCGGATACCAGGAATAGCCGGGAGCCTGATAATCGGCACTCATTCCTTCCAGTTCTTCACGGGAGAGCAAGGTTTGGAACAGACGGAAAGGGTCACCGGAAGGAATACCGTCCTTATCAGAAAGACTCTTGAGATAAGCAGCATAGTTCATCATAAGAGGGCTTTCGACTGCTTTCCCATACCTGAAAATGAGATCGGCATCCCCTCCTCCTTTGGCAGAAGCATCGGCAAAGTTGACCACCCAGCCGTTCCCCACATAAGAGCGGACAATATATTCACCCATATTCTTAATGATAGGCTGATCGAATATGGAGACTTTACCACCTGTCCCGTCAGAAAGCATCTGCAGATAATCGTACATCTTTCCAGCAGCGTGTCCCCAATAGGAAGGACCTTCTTCGCAACCTCCGTCTCCATGCGTATAATTAATGAAATGGTCCACGGAAGTCATCGTCCGGTAAACCGCTTTTGCCAATTTATCCCGATCATTCTCAAGCAGGAAGAAACATTGCAGCACATTGAAGTTACACCACGGATTCCAGTTATTCACCAATCCGCCAGGCTTCAGGTTGAACGCCATCCACCAGAAATGATCTTCATTCATATAGGTATCGAGGATGCGGACCTGTAATTCATGCCGCAGCCTTTTTGAAATCAAAGGATTTACCTTATCGAAAGAAGGTTTCAGGTAATAATAAATCCAAGACAACTGGGAAGCAAGATTTCCTGAACCCAAATCAATCACATGTTCTTCATAGCTCGGAAAGCATCCTCCGACCTTCTGTAATCCCAAATGGGCCGACAATGCCCAGCTCGTCATTTCACAACTTGCAAAAACACCATTGATAATCTGATCGACAAAGCGTCCCTTCCCTTCAGCCATCTCTGCCATGAACAGACTTCCGAGTGCGGAATTGTTTTTACCGAACGGACTCTCCATAATCGCCCGGTCACCACTTCGTCCGAACTCCAGATAATCGGTCGCTTTTACAACCTTCCACTCATAATCCAGATAACTTTCTCCTTTCCGGATATACTTTTCTTTATAATCACCGAGGAGTTTATCCCAACCGGCCCGGTCAGAATAATCAGGATACGGCACCCACTTCTGCTCCATTATCAACGCGGATTTGACTTTCTCAAAATCGACCTCTTTCTGCAACAAGTCGCGTTTTTCATACGCGTGCAAGTGTGCGACTGTCCAAAGCAACAGGCACACGATTGTGATGAATCGTTGTGTTCTCATAGGTATTATTTTTCAATATCGCAAAAATAGAGGTCCCCTCTATGAGAAAGAGACATATTCATCCAATTCATGTGCACGGATTGTCCAAAAGCGGAAATTTAAGGTGTTTCCTGCCACATTATAATTCTCATCCTCCAAAACCGGAACCTTGCATTTTTCTATATGCACCTTTCACAAAAGAGTATTTTTATCGTAGTTCTTCAAGGACTATGGCGTTTCGCCATCATCCGCGAATTGCCTTCACCGCTTATGTTTGCCTTCATCAGAGACCAGGTCGGCCTCGGAAGATTCTATATTAAGTGACAATGGGTATGTTTCTGTTGTCAAACAGCCTGGTCATAGACCTTTTGCCTTTAGTCGAATACCTTTTCGACCAAGGTCAAAAGCCTTTTCGACACTGGTCAAAAACCTTTTCGCCCTTAGTCAAAAAGGTAAGGAGTGGTAGTAATAGCTGTTAATGCCTGTGTATTTGTTTATTAATCAATATTGTAGTCTCCTTGTTTTTCACTTAATTATATAGATGTGAAACCAAGAGGAACATGACCAACCCAAATCAGAACGAGACAGAGTGAAGGCAAATTTTTGAGGTGAAGGCAGTCCGGATATCTGCCATCACCCTTGTATGACATGACAATCAAAAGGTATCAAAGACGGGTGAAGCTGAATCGGAAATCCATGTTGAACTATCATGATGATAAATCATCATTTATGATTCATATCTGCCAAACTATGAGAATTTGCCTTAGCTGTATCGTTTTTACACTTCAATGTATACCTATGTGAATATTACAAACTGAATTCTAAATAAATATATTGCCAATTAAGCTTAATTTATATGTTATACAAAACATGCAAATCACAATATGTTAATATATAGACATTTAACACATTGCTAAAAACTCACCGTTGGAAGATTAGTGCATATCAAATGGATAAAAGTATACATTCATACACATTATTAACATCTAAATTTGCAACGTTTTCATCATAGTTCTTGAAGAACTTAGATCAGTAACACACTTTTGTGAAAAACACAATTGAAAAAACACAAAGTGCCTATTTAGAGAAATGAGAATTATTATCAATTTATTAATCAATCTGGTGTTATTATGACAAAAGATTTTAAACGCTTTTATGTATCGAGAGCGATGTTCCTGGGAGCTACTATGTTCCTGGCATCAATCGGAATGGCCTCCGCTAATCCTTCTACCGATACGTTTGGCTCAAATGAGCCGAATCCTGTTGTAGCTTCTCCTCAACAGGCAAAACACAGTATCAAAGGTGTGGTAGAAGATGCCCTGGGCCCTATCGCTGGAGCTAATGTCGTAGAAAAAGGAACTACCAACGGTACAATTACCGACATGGACGGTAATTTTTCTCTGGAAGTATCTCCTAATTCCATTCTTGTTGTTTCTTATATCGGATATAAGGATCAGGAAATTCCCGTAAACAATCAGACTTCGTTCAACATTAAGTTGGCCGAAGACTCACAGGCGTTAGACGAAGTTGTAGTTGTAGGCTACGGTACACAGAAAAAGGTAAACTTGTCCGGGTCCGTATCAACTATTAATGTTGCAGAGTTGACAGAAAGCCGCCCTATTACCAACGTATCCCATGCATTGGCAGGTCTTGCAGCCGGTGTAAACGTACAAGGTACGGCCAATCAGCCGGGTAACGACAATGCGTCGATCAAGGTTCGCGGTCAAGGAACACTGAATGAATCTTCCCCATTGGTCATTATCGACGGCGTAGAAGCGGGTATCAACACTGTTAACCCACAGGATATCGAATCGATGACCGTATTAAAAGATGCCGCATCATCGGCAATTTATGGTTCACGTGCTGCAAATGGTGTTATCTTGATTACCACCAAACAAGGGAAAGCTGGTTCTATTAAGTTGGACTATAACGGGTATGTTTCATTCACATCACCAAGTATCCCCAGCTCTATGGACCCCGTTTCTGATTATGCCACTTATATGGAATTGATCAACGAAGGCTACCTCAATTCTAATTTGAAAGCTCAGTTCTCACAAGCTGTCATAGACGAATGGCGGGCAGATGGTGGACGAGATCCGTTAAAATATCCGAATACGAACTGGATTGACGAGACATTTACACCTTCGACTTCTCACAACCACGTCATCTCCATGAGTGGCGGTAGTGACAAAATCCGCTTCTATTCATCATTCGGTTATCAAAAGAATCCGGGGGTAATGGAAAATACCGGCTTCGAAAAATATAACGGACGTGTAAACATTTCAGCCGATGTAAAACCGTGGTTGAATTTAGGGGCACAAGTCAGCGGATATGTTTCAAACATGGAACCATCTGCCAAATATACGGCAAGTGACAAGAAAGACACATCTGTTGATGATGTGTTCACCTACGCATCAGCAACGACTCCCGGTATGGTATTCCGTGCACCGGACGGACGATACGGAGCTATGAATAATAGTGAAGACGACGCACAATCGGCGAATAACAACCCTTTGATCCGTTTGAACAGCAAAGCTGGTAATATCCGCAAAACCAATATGCGTTCTCGTTTCGTCGGAACGTTGAAACCGCTCGAAGGCTTTTCTGTTACAGCATCATATTCTTATGAGTTCGTGGATGAACAACGAAGCCGGAAACCTGTTTTCATCGACGGTTGGAACTTCCGTGATAACGTGATCACTTACTCCAACAGAGGAAAAACCAACATCATGAATTACGACGGTAAAACCGAACGCTTCTTCGGAGATGTTGTAGCACGCTACGAGAAACGTTTCATGAATGACCGCTTAGGTTTGAACGCAATGATCGGAGCCAGCCAGGAAATGTATCGCAGCAAGAACTTCTCTGCTACAAAATATGACATGATCGATTTAAGTTTGAACGTGATCGATGCTGCAATCGGTGATGCAACAGCTTCCGGTTCAAGCACCGAATGGGCTATGCGTTCTTTCTTCGGACGTATCAATCTGGATTGGGAAAACAAATACTTACTAGAAGTCAATCTTCGTGCAGACCAATCATCCCGCTTCCTTTCAAATAACCGTACAGGTTACTTCCCTTCTGCTTCCGTTGCATGGCGTATGGATCAGGAAGCCTTTATGGAAGATTGGGTGGAGAAAGGATTGAGCAACCTAAAGTTCCGTTTATCTTATGGTTCTTTGGGTAACAATTCCGTTGGGAACTACGACGCGATCGCAACTTACGCTAATAAACCAAGCTCCGGTTCTGCATTCAACTACACGTTGAACAACGCACTGATATTAGGTCTTGCACAAGCCAGACTGGCCAATCCGGATCTGACTTGGGAATCTACCTATATGACAAATGTCGGTTTCGATTTCGGTTTGGTCAATAATAAATTAACTGGTACTGTCGATTACTTCAATAAGAAAACAAAAGACATTTTGATCAACTTGCCTGCACCGGACGTACACGGAACAGCATCCATTCCTAAACAAAACAGTGCGACTGTTACAAACCAAGGTATCGAGATGACTCTCGGCTGGCAGGACCAAATTGGAGATTTCTCCTACGGTGTCAACGGCAACTTTACATTCGTAAAAAACAAAGTCAATAAGTTCAAGGGAACAGATAAAGGCGGTATCTCTTATGACGGGGCTAATATTATCTGGGAAGGTCATTCCATCAATTCTCAATATTTATTGCGTGCAGACCGCATAATCCAAACAGATGCTGATCTAGCACTTGTACAACAAATGATCGACAACGCACCGATTGACGAGAAGACAGGTAAAAAGGTGAATCCGTTTGCCGCATTCGGTACGCCTCAAAAAGGAGATTTACTGTACAAAGACATCAATGGAGACGGTATTATCGACATGGATGACCGCGAAATCGTCAGCGACGGCCCGAACCCGAAATTCCAATTCGGTTTGAACCTGAATGCCGCCTACAAAGGATTCGACTTTTCCGTTCTGTTCCAAGGACAGGCAGGTGTGAAAGTTTACTGGCAAAATGCATTGGCAAACACTTCAACCGTACGTTTCGGCTACCAGTTGAACAAAGATGTTGCAGAAGGAAGATGGGTTGAAGGCCGTACAGACGCTATCTACCCGCGCTTGTTACAATCCCAGAATCAGATCAACACTCAAATGAGTGATTTCTACTTGGAGAACAAAGCCTTCTTGAAGATTCGTAACATTCAATTAGGCTATTCATTGCCTAAATCTATTACGAAGAAGATGCAATTGGAAAGACTTCGTTTCTATGGCAGTTTGGAAAACTTCTTCACATTTACATCTTACAGAGGATTTGATCCTGAAATCAGCGGGCTGGCTTATCCGGCAATGAAATCAGCGGTTTTAGGTATTAATGTAACCTTTTAATTGAAAAAGCATTATGAATAAGTATAAATTATTTTTCACTTGTGCAGCATCACTTCTGTTAATGAGTAGCTGCTACGACTTGGACCGTTATCCGGAAGATCAGTTAAGTGCCGGAACATTCTTCCAGACACAAGAACATGCCGATCAGGCAATGATGGGAGTTTACAGCCAAATGACACACAACGATGTTTTCGGCCGTCAATTCGGTTTTGACTGTTTAGGTGGCGTAGGTGCCGGATATGACGCACCTTCGTATCCAAACATCGGCCGTGGTACTTATACCACTACGGAAGGAGCCGTCGGCGATAAGTTCAAACAACTGTATGAAGGCGTCACACGTGCTAATATTGTATTACAGAACGTCGACCAATGTGATATGTCCGACGAACTGAAAACCCGCTACAAATCGGAAGCCCGTTTTATGCGTGCCCTCTACTATTTCACCTTACTCGATTTTTGGGGTGGAGTTCCGATTTATGATGAGACAACTATCGTTGCGGAAGACTTCTCCAATATGTTGAAACCAAGAAGCTCGGCAGAAGAAGTCCGTACATTTATCATCAAAGACCTGGATGAAGCGATTGCTCATTTACCGGCAGATTGGGATGAATCAAATAAAGGACGTGCGACATCCGGAGCTGCAATGGCATTGAAAGGAAAAGTCCTTCTCTACAACAAACAATACCAAGAAGCAGCCACATGCTTTGAGAATGTTATCAACAGCGGTAAGTATGCTTTGTATTCAGATTATGAAAACCTATTCAAACCAGGTGGAGATGAAAGTTCAGAAATGATCTTTGCAATTCAAAATATCGGTGGTGTCGGTACTGATTTCGGTATGCCGATGACATTCTATATGGGAAGCCGTGCCTCTTATGGAAGTTGCTGGAACAATGTAATGGCAGCTACTGACTTCGTTGATTCTTACGAATGGAAAGACGGACGTGCTTTCGATTGGAATGAAGTTATTCCGGGATTCAATGAAAATGATGCAGTCAAGAAAGAAACATTCTATGCGACATTAAACGAAGGGTTAAACAAAGTGGCCACCTATCCCGCCGCAAAAGACAAGTTATTAGAAATGTACAACAAGCGTGACCCGCGTATGATGGCTTCCATCATTATGCCGTACACGACTTATAAAGGTTGGTATTCCAACGCTCCGATGGATACAGAATATGTTATCACAGAAAAATCCGGACAGACAAACGAAAAGAACGGTTTTATTCGTGTTAACGGAAACTACGAAATGTATTTGTGGCGTAAATTTGTAGCCGAATATGACATGAATGGTGCTATCAATAACCGCGAAGATACACCGATCAACTTCCCGCTGATCCGCTATGCCGATGTATTGTTAATGCTGGCTGAATGCTACAACCAGACAGACCAACAGACAAAAGCAGTCGACTTGATCAACCAAGTCCGTGCACGCGTCGACATGCCGGGACTTAATAGCGGTCCAAGTTATCTGCAGGCAACTACCAAAGAACAAGTATTCGAACGAATCAGACATGAGCGTGCAGTCGAACTGGCTGGCGAAGGGTTAAGTTTCAGTGATATGAAACGTTGGGGATTACTGGAAACTTTGGCCGGAGAAGTAAAAGGCTTTACCGGACAATTCTATTACAACCGTGTCGTTCAGTCTCGGGACTATTTATGGCCGATTCCAAATAATGAAATTCAGAAAAACCCAAGTCTGAAAGAAGATCAGAACCCAGGATGGTAATCACCTACCAATAAACAAATAAAAGGGCAGACTGCTATGTCTGTCCTTTTATTTGTTTATTGGTAGTTCATATGCTCCCATCAGAAAGAGGAACACCTTTCAATACTGACAACAATGTGAACATTGAATCTCATCTCCATCTTATCAAGACCAGGAAAAATGAATTGCAAAATATCATTACGTTCAATAAATCAATAAACATATGTATAAACAACTCAATCATTCCAACCACGAAGCGGCATATCTTTTAGGGAGTATTCTTCTTTTCTCCTTTCAGGGATGCAAAGAAAAGCCTGTTACCTCCCTGAATTTATCAAGTACTCCAAACGTAATTTATGTTTTTCCAGACCAAATGCGTAACCATGCGATGGGTTTCTGGAGAGAGGCGAGATTCCGGGATGCGGTGAATTTCGAGGGAGATCCGGTGCATACGCCTAATCTGGACCGGTTTGCGAAAGAATCTGTTGTGCTGACTTCGGCCATGAGCAACTGCCCGCTGAGCAGTCCGCACCGGGGAATATTGTTAACGGGGATGTATCCGGAACATAGCGGAGTACCTCTGAACTGTAATGCCAACCGCCCGATCAGTTCATTGCGCAAAGATGCGACCTGCATTAGCGACGTGTTCAGCCAAGCCGGATATAACTGTGCTTATATCGGGAAACTGCATGTCGACTGCCCGACTCCCAATGACCCGGAACGTCCCGGAAAATATGTGGAAGACCGTGTTCCGGCTTGGGATGCCTACACGGTTTCGACTATTGGTATTCGTACGGGACCTATGACGTGCACAAGCATCCGCACTATTGGGATACCGAAGGCGTCAAACACGAGATAAACGAGTGGTCGCCCGCACATGAGGCGGATAAAGTAATCTCCTACTTACGGAATGAAGGAAACGTGCGGGACCCAAATAAACCGTTTTTTATGATGGTCAGTTTCAATCCGCCTCACAGTCCGTATGCCTCATTGGAAGATTGCATGGAAGAAGATTACAACTTATACAAAGACCTTCCGTTGGACAGCCTGCTGATTCGCCCGAATGCAAACCGGGAAATGAAAAAAGCACCATCCGTACGTTATTACTTTGCATCGGTGACAGGTGTCGACCGGGCTTTCGGACGAATACTGGACGAACTCGAAAAACAGGGATTGGACAAGAACACCCTCGTTATTTTCTCTTCCGATCATGGAGAAACCATGTGCAGCCAAAATACGGACGATCCCAAAAACTCACCTTATGCAGAAAGCATGAACGTCCCGTTCATAGTTCGTTTTCCTGGAAAAGTAATACCTCGGATCGACAGCGAACTATTGTTGTCTTCTCCTGATATCATGCCGACCATACTCGGACTGTGCGGTCTGGAAAAACAGATTCCGGCCACTGTGGAAGGGCGGAATTATGCGGGACGTTTTACAGGAGAGGATTCTTCCGTTCCTTTGCGTCAGGGAGCCTTGTACATCAAAAATATCGATGGGGAAAAGGATGCCGATGGAAAAGTCATTTCTTATTTTCCGGTGTCGAGAGGGATCAAAACACATCAATATACCATGTCGCTCACAATCGACCGAAAGACAAAAGAACTCAAGGACATCCTTTTGTTTAATGACCTGGAAGATCCGTATCAGATGCAGAATCTCCCTTGGCAGGAGAATAAGGGAATCGTATCCGACTTATGCAAACAGATGATTCCCTTGCTGAAAGAAGCGGACGATCCGTGGTATAAAGAACAAATACTGAAAGAGCTGATCCCTTACGGGAAGGAATAAAAAAGGGGAATGTCAAAAAAAAGAAATCTCTCTCTTGTCGGGGGATTAATTCCCGACAAGAGAGAGGAATTTTGGCACCTCCCTTAAAAATTCTAACTATTATTATTTCACCGTCCAAACCACCTTATCATTCACTGGATTCTTCTTTTGGGTGGAACGAGCCTCTATCGTATTCTCCCCATCCTGCAGAGCAACCCCTTTCCACTCAAATGTTGCATATTCATCCGGTTTCTGCCGGCCGAGGCTTTTCCCGTTTACAAACAATTCGACTTCCGGTTGATTAGAGAAGATCATGATGTCCGTAACAGC
>ERZ779758.571-NODE-571-length-10113-cov-2.72142_pt1 | contig 10113 bp, 8 predicted proteins | sample MGYA00511256_ERZ779758 | MGnify/ENA primary metagenome ERZ779758 (study PRJEB29588, sample SAMEA2162460) | human gut metagenome | biome: human gut; feature: human-associated habitat; material: faeces | place: Denmark | collected 2008/2010 ... | reverse complement strand
CTCCCATAACTGCCATACACCGATTGAAGCCGATGATGCGGTGTTCTGCGCGGAATGCGGAACAAGGTTATAGAACGGATATGATGAGATATAGTGGCAAAGGCTTATCGGACGAGGATAGAACTAATGAATACTACTAACAAGAAATACACGATAGATGACGTTGCGAAGGAACTTGGAATAAGTAAGACTACAGTGTCCAGAGCATTGTCCGGTAAGGGAAGAATAAGTCGTGAAACGACACAGAGGGTTAAAGAATTTATCGACACGCACAATTATTCGCCTAACGTAATGGCAAGAGGACTTGCACAGGGCAAAACATATAATATTGCGCTTGTCCTTCCGGCTGATTACGGAGAGAATGAAGTTGCTTTTTTCTGTGAATGTATGAACGGAATTTGCAAGATGGCGGGCAGGAATAATTATGATGTAATCATATCCATGGTGAATGGACAGCTTGACAGGATGATAAATAATCATAAGATTGATGGAATCATCATAAGCCGTTCAATGGTGGATACATCAGCCCAGCGGTCTCTCAAGGAAAAAGGAATACCGTTTGTTGTAATAGGTTCGTCAAGTGAGAAAGATGTTGTGTGTATCGATAATGACAACATGGAAGCAAGCAGGGAACTTACGGAAATCCTTCTTATGAAAGGAATGAAGAAACTTGCAATTTTGGGCGGGGATGAGACATATCAGGTTACTGGGAACAGACTGGAAGGCTTTATGCGTGCACATCGTAACCGTGGTATTACAGTTGATAAATCCGTTGTCTTTATGGATATAGACAGTTATGCCAAAGCATCCAGGGCAGTTGAACAGGCACTTGCACTGAACGTCGACTGCCTGGTTGCCATGGATGATTATGTGTGCAACCTTGTTATTGAATGTCTTAATGAGAAAAATATAAATATACCATCGGATATACGTCTTGCAAGTCTTTATGACAGTAAACAGCTTGCACATAATAATCCGCCGATTACCAGCCTTCACTTCAACACCAAAACTCTTGGAGAGAACGCCTGTGGAACCTTGCTGGAAATACTTGGTGAGAAGCTTGATGAAGATATGAGTGATATTAATTACCAGGTTGTATTGAGAGATTCGACTAAGTAGTAATTAAACATAAAAAGGACATCCTCTGACTGTATAAAATACAGTTAAAGGATGTTTTTAATTATGAGGTGGCAGACAGGATTCAAAACATGCGTTTAGAATGTGAAAATAGTGTGAATAATAGAAGTCAGGAATGTGAAAAACTAAAAGTTGCGCATTGTTGCGCATATTAACGAAAACGTTATTTGTGAAATATGCACAAAATTTCAATGGGAATTTTATCTAAACTGTGAATTGATAATAAATGTGACATTGACTATAATACAGATATGAACAAACGGTTGCGCAAGCGCAACATGATAATGGATTCATAAAAAAATTCAGGAGGAAAGATTATGAAATTTAAAAAAGTTTTAGCACTTGGTCTTGTCGGTGCAATGGCAATTTCAATGGCAGCATGCGGTAAGACATCAAGCGGTACAGACAACGGCGGTTCAGGAAATGCCGGTACATCTAACGAGACAGTAAGCCTCAGAGTATGGGGCGGTGAGGAAGATCAGAATCTTCTTAAAGATCTTGTAGAGAAGTTTAAGAAAACATATCCGGATCAGAAGTTCGATATCGAGATTGGTGTTGAATCAGAATCAACAGCTAAGGATACAGTCCTTACAGACGTTGAGGCAGCAGCTGATGTATTTGCATTCGCAAGCGATCAGATTGGAGATCTTAACAATGCAAAGGCACTTGCCAACATTGAAGATATGGATGCGGCTCTTCAGAACTATGCTAAGAAGTCAGTCGCAGATATCAAGGCAGCTAACGGCGATGGTTCAGTAGAAGCAGCAAGCATCGATGGCAAGCTTATGGCATTCCCTATGACAGGTGGTAATGGATATTTCCTTTACTATGATTCATCAGTAATCTCCGACGAAGATGCAGCTACATGGGATACACTTCTTGCAGCAGCTGATAAAGCAGGCAAGAAAGTCGGCATGACACTTGCATCAGGATGGTATGACGCATCATTCTTCTACGGAGCAGGATTTACAACCGGACTCAATGATGACGGAACAACAGCAATTGATTTCAACGGAACAAGCAAAGATGGTTACACTGGTGTACAGGTAACACAGAGTATGCTTAACATTGCTTCTAACAAGGCATTTATGGCAATTGCTGATGGAGATGTCTCTAACCAGATCGCAGGTGGAACACTTGCAGCAGTTGTTTCAGGTACATGGGATGCAGAGAATGCACAGAAAGTATTCGGTGACGGATATGCAGCTGCAAAGCTTCCGACATATACTCTTGACGGCAAGCAGGTACAGCAGGGTTCTGTATCAGGATACAAGTTCCTCGGTGTTAATGCTTACTCCAAGAATGTTGGATGGGCTACTGTTCTTGCAGAGTTCCTTACCAACGAGGAGTCACAGACAACACGTTTTGAACAGCGTCAGCTTGCACCTACCAACAAGAAAGTAGCAGCTTCTGACGAAGTATCTAAGAATGTTGCAATAGCAGCAAGAGCAGGTGTTATACAGACTGTAAGTGCTAAGTACTGGGATCCGGCCAAGACATTCGGTGAGATGATTGCACAGGGTTCTATATCTGCAACAGATGAAAAAGCAATTCAGGATGCACTTGATACAATGGTTGAAGGTGCAAAAGCAGCGGTAGAATAATAATCGCAATAACAGGCCTGTATGCAAATATACAGGCCTTTTCTTAACTAAAACATAAAGCCCCCTACGGGCAGTTTAGTATATGGCAATAAGAACTGCCCTGCAGGGCAGGTTAAGGAGGGTAATATGGCCAATAATAAAAAAACACCGTCGAAAGCAATCGGTCGTTTCTTTAAAGGAATTGGCGGTTTCTTTGCAGAATTCGGAACAGCAGTTTCCAAAGGTGATATATTTACCAAACTATCACTAATCTGGATGGGTGCCGGTTATGCGAGACATAAACAATTCATAAAAGCAGCAATAATGACGGTACTTGAAGCCGCAGTGATATTATTTTCAATACTTTTTGCATCACAGTATGTGCCTAAGTTTGGAACACTCGGAACAGTTCAGGCAGAGATGATTTTTGATCCTGTCACTATGAAGAATATAATGAATGATTATGATAACTCATTTAAAATTCTTCTGTATTCGCTTATATGTTTTGTGGTATGGATTGCATTTTTCTTCGTATGGATTAAAAATACAATAAATTCTTATAAAATTCAGGTTAAGGCAGATAAAGGCGAACATATAAATACATTTATTGAAGATATAAGAATGTACAAGGATGAAAAGTTCCATATTACGCTCCTTACCCTTCCGGTTCTGGGCATAGTAATTTTTACAGTCATCCCGATTTTACTGCTTATATTGGTGGCTTTTACCAATTATGACCAGAATCATATGCCGCCGAGCAGCCTCTTTTCATGGGTCGGTTTATCGAACTTTGTGAAGCTTTTCGGCGGTGGGGGTATGACAAGTACGTTTGGCTATTCATTTGTCAGAATACTTGGCTGGACTCTTGTGTGGGCTTTTTTTGCAACATTCACGACATATATCGGAGGTATTTTGCTTTCTCTCCTTATTAATAATAAGAGAACCAAGCTTCCGAAACTCTGGAGAACTTTATTTGTAGTGACAATTGCAGTCCCACAGTTCGTGTCACTTCTTCTTGTAAGAAACTTCTTCGCTAACGGAGGAATTGTAAACACCATATGTAAGACGATAGGTCTTACGGGGTGGCTCAGAGACATTGGTCTTATATCGACAAGTTATATACCGTTCTTATCAGCTCCGGGATGGGCACATGTAATGATAATCCTTATTAATATATGGATCGGTGTTCCTTATCAGATGCTTATAGCAACAGGTGTACTTATGAATCTCCCGGCAGATCAGATTGAGAGTGCGAGAATTGACGGAGCCAAGCCAAGACAGATTTTTGCTAAAATTACAATGCCGTACATGCTTTTTATAACAGGACCTACACTTATTACGGACTTTGTAAAAAATATAAATAACTTTAACGTAATATATCTTCTCACAGAAGGTGTATATACAACAACCAACCAGGCATTAGCCAATTCACAGGCAAAGGAAGTCGACCTCCTTGTTACATGGCTTTTCAGACTGACACAGGATTATTACAATTACAAGATGGCTTCAGCCATAGGTATCGTAGTATTCATCATATGTGCGGTATTTACACTGGTTGCGTTTAACAAAATGATTAAAGGTGACAGAGAGGAGACGTTCCAGTAATGAAGAAAAAAGGACTTAAAACATTTTTTCACAATCTGCTGATTGCGGTACTTGCAATAATATGGCTCATCCCTATTGTATGGCTCCTTTTCACATCATTCAGCAGTTACGATGGAATTAACACAAGCAGCTTTTTCCCGGAAGAATGGAGCATTAAACATTATGTACAGCTGTTCCAGCCAGACACCGTTGCTCAGTTTCCAAGGTGGTTCCTTAATACATTTGTAATAGCATGCTGCACATGTGTTATTTCTACTATGTTTATATTGATGGTTGCATATGCAACATCAGTAATGAGATTTAAGGCAAGAAAACCGCTTATGAATGTTGCGGTAATCTTGAATCTCTTTCCGGGTATGCTCTCGATGATAGCGGTTTACTTTGTACTTAAGATGTTCAATCTTACAAATAACCACTTAGGATTGATAATGGTATATTCCGCATCATCGGGACTTGGATACCTGATAGCAAAAGGTTTCTTTGATACGGTGCCGAGAGCACTCTGCGAAGCTGCTAAAATAGACGGATGCAGCGAGTCTAAGATTTTCTTTAAGATGATCTTACCACTCAGCCGGCCGATTATAGTATATACGGTAATAAGCAGTTTCCTGGTTCCGTGGATGGATTTCGTATATGCCAAGATTATACTTAATGCAGGAATTTCATCCAAGTATACCGTAGCCATAGGTCTGTACAGAATGCTTGATAAATCACTTATCAATCAGTACTTCACGCTTTTCTGTGCAGCAGGTATTGTAATCTCCATTCCTATTTCAGCATTGTTTGTACTTATGCAGAAATTCTATGTTGAAGGAGTTACAGGTGGAGCCGTTAAAGGCTAGAACAGACTTGAAAGGATTTTATGAAAGAAATGGATCAGTTTATTGTAAATATTATCCATCGTCCGGAGATGGTTCCGGAATATGCCGAGAAGGTTACCGGACATGGACAGGCGGAAGATATCGGACGTAAAGCATTGCTTACCGAGAGCCTTGCTATTTTTAAGATACAGCAGGAATGTGCACATAAGAACGGTCTCAAGACAACAATTGAGATGACATATGCCAGCCTTTTTAATGATGAGGCCGTAGAACTGGCTAAAGAACATCATAAAGTATACGGAGACGAAATCGGACTTACACTTCTTGGACTTCCGTGCAAGGAATTCCGTGAGAAATATAAGACCAAGGATTTCTGCATATGGATGTTCTCAATGGAAGACAAGAAAGCTATTGTAACGGATGTATTTGAGAAGTTCTATGAGAGATTCGGATTCTATCCTGAGTCGACCGGTTCATACTATATGGATGCTGAACTTATCAATTACATTAAAGAGAAATACCCTTCCGTAAAGTGTGCTGTTGCAACATGCTGGGAAGAAGGACCGAAAGCATATCATACATGTAACAACAGCTGGTACACATTCATGGATGGCGGCCCTTGGGCACCGTGGATTCCGTCTAAGGCTGCAAATGAATCAGAAGATTCAGGAATCGTAGCTATTCCTCATCTGAGCCGTGACCTTATAGCATGTTATGACGGCAATGGTTCCAATTTCGGAACGCATCCGCAGAATGTACTCCGTGGTATGATTTATCAGGATGGTAAATATCCATATCTGTATAATCTTATTGACCAGTATCGTTATCAGGCTAAATTCAACAATGGTTATGCATATAATATGATGTTTGTAGGACCGGGCTGGATGAATAAGATGGGACGCTGGGAAGCACCGTATGAACTTCTCAAGCAGTCATATGAAGATGGATGTGCATATTACGGAGAACTTAAGAAAGAGGGCAAACTCATAGATATGACAATGAGTGAGTTCGCTGATTACTATCGTAACAAGAAATCATACACAGAACCTGAATGTGCATTATGGAGAGATATTCTCTACGGAAGCAAGAAACAGGTATTCTGGTATTGTGACCCTTATATGAGAGCATGTGTTAATATGGACCAGGGCGGTGCAATCGTTGACTTAAGACCGTATGCTGCCAAATTGGAATGGCCTGTAGGAATTGGCACAAAGCATATTCAGGATGCAAGCTATCCGTTCCTTATACAGGAAAAGTACCGTGCAGGATATTTTACACATTATGCCGGAGAGGGAACTGTAAGAAGTGCCAAAATCTGCCACAACGGTGAGGAAGTAGATTTATGTCTCTGCCGTACCAAGGCTCATTTTTCACAGGAAGGCAAGGATCGTATACTCACGCTTGATCCTGTTGATATTGAATTTGCAGATCTTACGGTAACAATTCAGTCGGTAATTACCTTTACAGAAAGCTCATCTGCAATCAAGATAGACCGTAAGGTGCTTAGTATGAGCAATCCTGATGCAGATGTTACCATTAATGAATATATGGTAGGATGCTACGGAACAACCGAATATACCGAGGACATGTCATCACTTACCCTTTCAATAGCAAAAGGAAATGATGTGAAGAGACTTTCATATGAATATAAGTGCCGTGAGATGGATGAAGCAGATGCCGGTAAGGTAAGCTGTGAAATTCCTCCGGTCAAGACACTTGTATCAATGACCTGCGAGGGCAGGGACAAGACCGGATATGTCAAAGAAGGTTATGCTTTCAGCCCGATGTTTACACTTGGATACACCGGTAAATTACGCGACAAGGAGGTATTTGAGACATGGCTCAGTCTGGAAAGGGTAGATTAAATTACAGATGTCCTTCATGCTTCATGAGAGATCTCGATCTTGATATGTTTTATGATAAGGATAAGAAAGAATTCTATTGTATTCGTTGTCAATATACGGGAACGGAGGAAGATGTGCTTGAGAAAAACCAGATGGCACGTTTCCGCTATCGTGATATGATGAAGAGATTTAACGAAAACGATTTTGAAAAATTTGATGATTAATTACAGACACCGGGCGCATTAAATGTGTCCCGGTGCTGTTTATACAGGAACAAGGAGGATTTGAAAATGCCTGACTGGATAGTTGGAATGGATGTTTCTTCGCTGGTAGAAGTTGAGGACTGCGGAGGAAAATTTTATGATAACGGCATAGAAGGCGATGCACTTTCAATACTGAAAGCGCATGGAGCCAACATGGTAAGGCTCAGATTGTGGAATGATCCATATGACGCAGAGGGCAACAGTTACAGTGCGGGATACAGTGACATCAAAACCGTATTAAAACTTGCAAAACGTGCGTCTAAGCTTGGACTTGACTGGCTTCTTGATCTTCATTACAGTGATTGTTGGGCGGATCCGGGCAAACAGACAATTCCGAAAGCCTGGCAGGGTATGAATGTCGATGAACTTGAAACCGCGGTGTATGAATACACTCTGAATGTTCTTAAAGAATGTGAAGAAGCAGGATTAAAGCCGCAGATGGTGGCAATCGGCAATGAGCTGTCAAATGGGTTACTCTGGCCATATGCGAAAGTACCGGAGTATGCCAATATAGCGCGTTTTGTCAGTGCCGGAATAAGAGCTTCGAGAGAATTTGATGCAAAAATTCCGGTGATGATACATCTTGATAACGGCGGAAACAATGAACTTTACCGTAGATGGTTTGACAATTATTTTGCAAACAACGGGTTAGATTTTGAATATATCGGTCTTTCATATTATCCGTTCTGGCACGGCACACTTGATATGTTGCGCGATAACATGAATGACATTGCGTCAAGGTATGGCAAGAAACTTATAGTTGCGGAAGTGTCTATGGGATTTACACTTGATGATTATAAGGATTATGAGAAACTTCCGGATGAACTCAGGAAAGGTATGGCAACGAAAAAAGAACTCGCCGAAAAGGTCCCTTTTCCGATGACTCCCGAGGGACAGCGCGATTTTATGAAAGCTTTTCTTGACGTTATCCACGGTATAAGGGATAATATGTGCGAAGGATATTTTTACTGGGAACCTGCATGGCTGCCTGTACCCGGAAGTGAGTGGGCTACCGCAGCAGCGTGCGAATATATGCATGAGAAGGGTCCGGGAGGTAATGAATGGGCCAATCAGGCTCTGTTCGATTATGACGGCAATGCACTCTGTGCGATGGATATAATCGGGATATAATATATAACACAATATGGAGGAACTAATGAAACAGGCACAGCGAAGAAGAATGGCATGGAAGATGCCATCGGTATCAGCGCAGGGACTTAAGATTTTCGCATGCGTGACGCTTATTCTCGGAAGCATCGGAATGATTATATTTGAAAAAGGAATTATTAATGTAGAACAATACAAGGCAAACGAGTTAAATGACCTTCTGGCAGGTAATTCTGCTCTTATGGGTCAGGTCGGTATGACGGTTGCATTGGGATTTATAGGCGGACTGGCATTGCCGATAATAGCATTTCTTCTGACGGAAGGATTTTTTAATACTTCGTCATATATGAAATATCTTTGTGCTGTGTTCGCGTTTGCATTAATCAGCGAGATACCGTATGATTTTGCAATGACGGGCAAGGTTATTGATTTCTCAAGCCAGAATCCGATGTTTGCGACGGCATTGTGTCTGGTTATGATGTATTTTTTCAGGATGACCGACAGAACGGGCAAATTCGTGTCAGCATTAATAAAGTTCGTTATTATGCTGTGTGCAATCTGCTGGATAGTAATTCTGCATTTGTCGTATGGATTAAGCATGGTTTTACTGGTATCGGTATTTTATCTGTTCCGTAACAAACATGGCATTAAGCTTGCACTTGCTTTCCTTGTTACGCTTTTCTGTGCGTTCATGGGCCAGGGTTCATATATCGGAGTTATTTCGTTGTATGGTATATATTGTTACAATGAACACCGTGAACTTAAATGTTCTAAGTATGTGTTCTATATAATATATCCTGCACATCTTCTTGTGCTTGGTCTTATAACGAGATGCCTGATAAGGTAGTCGTTGATTTTTTGAATATGCAGTGATACAATATATCAGGGCAATGGTGCGAATACCGTCCATTGCCCTTTATTATTGACATGAAAGGATTGCAATGATGGCAGGATCATCTTTTGGAACGATATTCAGAATTACTACATGGGGTGAGTCCCATGGCAAGGGACTGGGCGTGGTTATTGACGGATGCCCCAGCGGAATAGAACTTTGTGAAGAAGATATACAGCATATGCTTGACAGACGCAGACCGGGTGTAAGTGATTACACTACAAGCCGCAAGGAAAGTGATAAAGCGGTTATTATGTCAGGCGTTTTTGAAGGAAAGACAACAGGAACTCCTATTTCAATAATGGTCTATAATGAAGACCACCATTCGGAAGATTATTCTGATATAGCGAATTTCTACAGACCGGGACATGCGGATTATACATTTGACTGTAAGTACGGATTCAGGGATTACAGAGGAAGAGAGACGGTTGCAAGGGTTGCAGCCGGAGCAGTTGCATGCAAACTGCTGCAGGCACTCGGAATAGAAGTATGCGCATATACGCAATGCATCGGAGGAATTGGAATAGATTATGACAGGTTTGATATTCTTCAAAGGGATATGAATCCTTTTGCAATACCGGATAAGGATGCCGCAGACAGCATAGAATTATATGCCAGGCAGGCGATAGCGGATAAGGATTCGCTTGGCGGAATAATAGAATGTGTTATTAAGAATATGCCGGCCGGAGTCGGAGAACCTGTTTTTGATAAACTGGATGCTAACCTCTCCAAAGCCATAATGTCAATTGGTGCCGTCAAGGGATTTGAGATTGGTGAAGGATTTATGGTTGCGGAGCTTAAAGGCAGTGAGAATAATGATGAATTCTATATGGACGGAGATAAGGGAAAGAAGCGTACTAA
>ERZ779758.558-NODE-558-length-10386-cov-3.88801_pt1 | contig 10386 bp, 7 predicted proteins | sample MGYA00511256_ERZ779758 | MGnify/ENA primary metagenome ERZ779758 (study PRJEB29588, sample SAMEA2162460) | human gut metagenome | biome: human gut; feature: human-associated habitat; material: faeces | place: Denmark | collected 2008/2010 ... | reverse complement strand
CATTTACAGAGGATGGAAAAATGAGGGCGGTGGACAGGGGCGTGTTTAATATTGCCGGATGTGCGCTGTTTCTCGTCCTTTATCTGATACTGCCGGAGTCAGGAAGAAGTATGATCGGAATTATTGGTGGAATCGGCGTGGGTTATTCTGCCGGATATAAATGGCAGACGGTTTTTAACACGTTTGGAGCGCTGGCAATTGCAGCTTCATTATTCGGACTGCCGATGGCACTGCTGCTTCGGTCTGGAATCAATGTTATTGCGTCTCTTTATACGGTAGTTTGCAATGTCATATATGATAAATTACATGGCAAAAACACAGAAATCGCAGAAAACCTCGTAAAACCATAAAAAACACTGGTATTTTGCAAGAGTGTGTGCTATAATCCTAGAATGACTGCGATAGTCGTAGTACGCCCATTTTTAGGCAGAGCCAGAAAAACCGCGGGTTTATGCGACTTTGGACGTGGCTCGATTAGCGCATTAAGCGTGAAATGTACATGGATATTTTATATATATAAGGAGGAAAATCATTATAATGAGTGTACAGGTTGAAAAATTAGAAAAAAACATGGCAAAACTTACTGTTGAAGTACCGGCAGAAGAAGTAGAAAAAGCTTTACAGGCTGCTTACATGAAAGAGAAGAACAAAATCAGCATCCCTGGTTTCCGTAAAGGTAAAGTTCCAAGAGCTATGATCGAGAAAATGTACGGTGCAGCTGTATTTTATGAAGAAGCAGCAAACATCTTAATTCAGGATAATTATGCAGCAGCTATGGAAGAGAGCAAAGAGGACATCGTTTCCAGACCAACAATCGACATTGTTCAGATCGAATCCGGAAAACCTTTCATCTTCACAGCAGAAGTGGCTGTAAGACCGGAAGTGACACTTGGAAAATACAAAGGTGTTCAGGTAACTAAGATCGACACAACTGTAACAGACGAAGAAGTAGAAGCAGCACTTGAGAAAGAGCAGCAGAAAAACTCCAGAACTGTAACTGTAACAGACAGACCAGTTGCAAACGGTGATACAGCAGTCATCGATTTCGAAGGATTTGTTGACGGCATTGCATTTGAAGGTGGTAAAGGAGAGAATCATCCATTAGAGATCGGTTCCCACTCTTTCATCGATACATTCGAAGATCAGTTAGTAGGACACAATGCAGGGGATGAAGTAGAAGTTAACGTTACTTTCCCAGAGAAATATCAGGCAGCTGATTTAGCTGGAAAACCAGCCGTATTCAAAGTTAAGATCAACGAGATCAAAGCAAAAGAACTTCCGGAGTTAAATGATGAATTTGCTTCTGAAGTATCTGAGTTTGATACATTAGCTGAGTACAAAGAAGACTTAAGAAAACATCTTGAAGTTGAGAAAGAGAACGAAGCAAAACGTACAAAAGAAGATGAAGCAATCAAGAAGATCATCGACAAATCCACAATGGAGATCCCGGAAGCTATGATCGAGACACAGTGCGAGAACATGATCAATGAGTTCGCACAGAGAATCGCACAGAGCGGTCTTTCCATGGAGCAGTACATGCAGTTCTCCGGTATGACAATCGACGGATTAAAAGAGCAGGTTCGTCCAGAAGCTGAGACTCGTATCAAGAGCAGCCTTGTATTAGAGCAGATCGCAAAAGAAGAGAACATCGAAGTTTCTGAAGATGAGATCAATGCAGAAGTTGAGAAGATGGCAGCTCAGTACGGAATGGAAGCTGACAAGTTAAAAGAGTACTTAGGAGATGCTGAGAAAGAATCCATTAAGAGAGATTTATCTGTGACAAAAGCAGTTGACTTAATTATGGAGAACGTAAAAGAAAGAGCAAAAGCTAAGACAAAGAAAGAAAAAGAAGCTGAGGAAGCTACAGAAGAATAATTTCTGAACAATGCACAGCAAATACGACAGACTGGCTCTTATGAGCCGGTCTGTTTGAGATTTATGACAGATTGCATCTGATGAGAAAAAAGTTCAATATTTTTTGAAAATTCGAACAAGATATTAATTTTTCATAAAACATGTTTTTTTCCTATTCCAACGTCTCTGCATTTGTGGGATAATATTTATCAGTGCAGTGTATGACAGATATATTGCAATAGTGAAAGAAGTGCGGGCCACGGCATAGTGTGATTCCGACTATATTTATGAAAAGGAAAGGGCAGGTAAGAGATATGAGTTTAGTACCTTACGTCATTGAACAGACAAGCAGAGGAGAGCGTAATTACGATATTTACTCCAGATTATTAAAAGATAGAATTATTTTCCTGGGAGAAGAAGTGAATGAGACAACAGCAAGCCTTGTGGTTGCACAGTTACTTTTCTTAGAGTCCGAGGATCCTGGAAAAGATATTCATTTATATATCAATTCCCCGGGTGGAATGGTAACAGCATGTCTTGCTATTTATGATACGATGCAGTACATCAAATGCGATGTATCTACCATCTGTATCGGTATGGCAGCCAGCATGGGAGCATTTTTACTTGCAGGCGGAGCAAAGGGCAAGAGACTTGCACTTCCGAATGCAGAGATTATGATCCATCAGCCATCCGGCGGAGCAAAAGGTCAGGCAACCGAGATTCAGATCGCAGCAGAGAACATTTTAAAGACAAAGAAAAAATTAAATGAAATTTTAGCTGCAAACACCGGAAAACCATATGATGTGATTGCAGCGGACACAGAGAGAGATCATTACATGTCCGCTCAGGAAGCAATGGAATACGGACTGATCGATAATGTGATCACAAGCCGTTAATAAATATAGACATTGGAGAATAAGAAATGGCAGGAAGAAATGACGAGAGACTGCGCTGCTCATTTTGCGGTAAGACTCAGGATCAGGTTCGCAAATTGATTGCGGGACCAAACGGAGCCTATATCTGCGATGAGTGTGTCGATGTTTGCGCCGAGATTATAGACGAAGAGTTGGAGAATGATGAATTTGACGGAAATCAGGAAGAGCCTGCGGAGCAGATCAATCTGATCAAGCCGGAGGAGATGAAGGCATTTTTAGATGAGTACGTCATTGGCCAGGATAAGGCGAAGAAAGTTTTGTCCGTTGCAGTTTATAATCATTACAAGAGAATTATGGCAGGATCAGATTCAGATGTAGAATTGCAGAAGAGTAATATTCTTATGCTCGGACCAACCGGTTCCGGTAAAACACTTTTGGCACAGACTTTGGCGAGAGTGTTGAATGTTCCGTTTGCAATCGCAGATGCAACCACACTTACCGAGGCAGGTTATGTGGGTGAAGATGTCGAGAATATCCTTTTGAAATTGATCCAGGCTGCTGATTATGATATTGAGCGTGCACAACACGGTATCATTTACATTGATGAGATTGACAAGATTACAAAAAAATCTGAGAACGTTTCCATCACAAGAGACGTTTCCGGCGAGGGTGTACAGCAGGCGTTACTTAAGATTTTAGAGGGAACGGTTGCTTCTGTTCCGCCACAGGGTGGAAGAAAACATCCGCAGCAGGAACTGATCCCGATTGATACTACCAATATTTTATTTATCTGTGGTGGTGCTTTTGATGGATTAGAGAAGATCATTGAGACACGTCTCGACCAGAAATCCATTGGATTTAATGCAGAAGTACACGCCAAAGATGAGTACAATGTAGGGGAAGTATTAAAACATGTACTTCCACAGGATTTTGTGAAATTCGGACTCATCCCTGAATTTATCGGTCGTGTGCCGGTAACCGTAACACTGGATATGTTAGATAAGGATGCGATGATCCGTATCTTATGCGAGCCGAAGAATGCACTTGTAAAACAGTACAAAAAGCTGTTTGAATTAGACGGTGTCAGTCTGGAATTTGACAAGGATGCACTCGAAGCAATCGTGGACAAAGCGCTTGAGAGAAAGACCGGAGCGCGTGGTCTTCGTGCAATCATGGAGGCTGTTACATTAGATCTGATGTATCATATTCCATCCGATGAGAGCATTACAAAATGTGAGATCACCAAAGAAGATGTAGAAAAGAATCTTGCAATTGAAGAGAAAGAAGAAAAAGCACTTGTTGAGAAGTTAGAACAGGCTTCTTAAACAAAAGATAACAGCAGGAAAAGCTGTTACAGATAAAGGAATTATAGAAAATGGATACAATGATTATGAAAATGCCTGCAGTTGCCCTTCGTGGAATGGTGATCCTGCCGGGAATGGTAGCCCATTTTGACGTAAGCCGTGCAAAATCCATCAAGGCAGTGGAAGAGGCGATGATGGATGAGCAGAAGATTTTTCTTGTGGCACAGAAAGATGTGGAACAGGAAAATCCTGATATCGAGGACTTATTTAAGATCGGGATCATTGCTGAGGTAAAGCAGGTAATTAAGTTACAAAATAATATTGTACGCATTTTGGTAGAAGGGAAAGAGCGGGCAGAATTGTCCGCTTTTCTTGAAAATCCGGACTATCTGCTTGCGGAGATCATTCGATTTGACGAGGAAGTGGATGACGGACTGCCAGAAGAAGCGAAGGAGGCAATGCTTCGGAGCATTCAGGAGACATTTGGTAAATATGTGGTCGTCAATCCCAAAATGGGAAAAGAGCTGCAACGCCAGTTAAGTGAGATCACAGATCTGGAAAAACTGATGAATCAGCTTGCCAACAGCCTTCCGGTACATTTTGAGGAAAAACAGAAAATCTTAGATGCGGTTTCTATGACCGAACGTTATGAGGTTCTGATGGCACTCTTATTAAAAGAGATCGAGATCATAGCCATCAAGAATGATTTTCAGGCGAAAGTCAAGGCGCATGTGGATAAAAACCAGAAAGAATATCTGCTGAGAGAGCAGATGAAAGTAATCCGTGAGGAGCTTGGCGAAGATAATACGGAATCAGACGCAGATCACTTTATGGATGCTCTGGGTAAGATTAAGGCAGACAAAGAAGTAAAAGAGAAGATCAAAAAAGAGATCGACCGTTTTAAAAATATCAGCTCCAGCTCCTCTGAGAGCGCTGTGGCGAGAGGGTATATTGAAACACTCTTAGAACTTCCATGGAATAAGACATCCAGAGATAACAAGGATCTGAAGAATGCCGAGCAGATTTTAAATGCGGATCATTACGGTCTAGAAAAAGTAAAAGAGCGTATGTTAGAATTTCTGGCTGTCCGCAATCTCACCAGCAAGGGCGAGAGCCCGATCATCTGTCTGGTCGGACCACCGGGAACCGGTAAAACGAGTATTGCCCGGTCCGTTGCAAAAGCGTTAGATAAAAAATATGTGCGGATCAGTCTCGGCGGTGTGCGGGATGAGGCAGAGATCCGCGGCCACAGAAGAACTTACGTCGGAGCAATGCCGGGACGTATCGTGAACGGACTGCGCAGCGCCGGCGTGAAAAATCCGCTCATGCTGTTAGATGAGATCGATAAGATGAGCAGCGATTACAAGGGGGATACGGCGTCTGCATTGCTGGAAGTGCTTGACGCGGAGCAGAATAAGAAGTTCCGGGATCATTATGTTGAGATACCGATCGATCTTTCAGAAGTGCTGTTTATTGCAACAGCAAACTCTGTGCAGGATATCCCAAGGCCGCTGTTAGACCGTATGGAACTGATCGAAGTGACCAGTTATACAGAGAATGAGAAGCTTCACATTGCCAAAGAGCATCTGCTCGCAAAGCAGATGGAGCGCAATGGGATCAGACCGGAGCAGCTCGCCATCACAGACAAAGCGATGGCAAAGATCATCAGTGGTTACACAAGGGAAGCTGGTGTGCGTAATCTTGAACGTAAGCTTGGTGAGATATGCAGAAAAGCAGCAAGACCGCTTTACGAGGGAGAAAAAGAGAAGATTAAAGTTACAGAACAGAATCTTGAAAAGTTCCTCGGCAAAGAGAAATACAGTTTTGATAAGAAAAATGATACGGATGAAGTAGGAATCGTCCGTGGACTTGCATGGACAAGCGTTGGTGGAGATACTTTAGAGATTGAAGTCAACATCATGCCGGGAAAAGGTGAGTTCCAGCTGACCGGACAGCTGGGAGATGTGATGAAGGAATCTGCACAGGCGGGAATCAGCTATATCCGTTCTGTCAGTGAAGAGTATCATATTCCGAAAAAGTTTTTCCAGGAGAATGACATCCATATCCACATCCCGGAGGGTGCAGTGCCGAAGGATGGACCGTCTGCCGGAATCACGATGGCGACGAAGACACCGGTCCGCGCTGATGTCGCAATGACAGGTGAGATCACACTTCGCGGCCGTGTGCTTCCAATCGGTGGACTGAAGGAAAAAACACTGGCAGCCAAAAATGCAGGAATTAAGACCATCTGTGTGCCAAAGAAGAATGAGAAGGATATAGATGAGATTTCACCGGAGATCAAAAAAGGTCTGAAAATCGTGTTTGTGGAGCAGATGAAAGACGTGCTGGATGTGGCGTTTGTAAAGAAGTGAATTAAGAAGAGGAAAAGACAATGGTAATTAGAAGTGTAAATTTGGAGACTGTCTGTGGTATCACAAGTAAAATACCGGACAATCCATTTAATGAAGTGGCATTTGCAGGAAAGTCAAATGTAGGAAAATCATCCATGATCAATGCGCTGTTAAACCGCAAGTCGCTCGCAAGGACATCGGCGCAGCCGGGAAAGACGCAGACCATCAATTTTTACAATGTCAATGATGCCATGTATCTGGTCGATCTGCCCGGTTATGGATATGCAAAGACCTCTGCCAGTGAGAAGGAAAAATGGGGAAAAATGATCGAGAATTATCTCCATACCTCAAAAAAACTGCAGGCAGTCTTTTTGCTGATCGATATCCGCCATGATCCGTCTGCAAACGATAAAATGATGTATGACTGGATGGTTTATCAGGGATTTACACCGATTATCATCGCCACAAAGCTTGATAAGATCAAACGAAGCCAGATCCAGAAGAATGTAAAAGCAATCCGCGAAGGTCTGAAAGTAAAGCCGGGTACGGTGATCATTCCATTCTCCTCCGAGACGAAGCAGGGAAGAGATGAACTCTGGGAGGTTATCGATTCCTTTGTTTTGCCACAGGAGGAAACTGAGGAAGAAGATAAATAACAGTTTGCAGAATGCCTGTGGTCTGTAATGTAAAAATGACATTGCACTGCAAAATCGTTCATGGTAAAATAATAGTATAAGTGTCAGACAAGACAAAAAGCACCCGGAGATACTTTCCGGGTGTTCCGCGAATATAAAGGTGCATCGGAGGATGGTAGAGATGAAAAAGAAGAAAATTGTGATTGCTCTTGGACATGAAGCATTGGGAACAACACTTCCTGAACAGAAAGAGGCAACGAAACGAACAGCAAAGGCAGTGGCAGATTTTATCCGTGAAGATTATCAGGTTGTGATCACACACAGTAACGGACCACAGATCGGTATGATCCATACTGCTATGAATGAATTTTGCAAATTATATCCGGAATATACTGCAACACCAATGTCTGTATGTTCTGCAATGAGTCAGGGATATATCGGATACGATTTACAGAATGCGATCCGTGCGGAATTATTGAACAAGGGAATCTATAAACCCGTTTCTACGATCCTTACACAGGTTGTGGTTGATCCATATGACGAGGCGTTTTACAAACCAAGCAAAGTCATTGGACGTGTGCTGACGGAAGAGGAAGCAGAGGCAGAGGAGAAAAAAGGAAATCACGTTGTCAAAACAGAAGGCGGGTACAGACGAATCGTTGCAGCGCCAAAGCCAATGGATATCGTGGAGATCGATGCGGTCAAAGCATTGTCCGATGCTGACCAGATCGTAGTTGCCTGTGGAGGCGGCGGCATCCCGGTATTAATGCAGGACAACAACTTAAAGGGTGCCAGTGCTGTTATTGAAAAAGACCTTGCAGCAGGAAAACTGGCAGAACTTCTGGATGCAGACATGCTTGTTATTTTGACAAGTGTTGACAATGTATGCTTAAATTATGGACAGCCGGATGAAAAACCATTATCAACCATGACTGTTGCAGAAGCAAAGAAATACATGGAGCAGGGACAGTTTGGTGAGGGCGATATGCTCCCTAAGATAGAGGCAGCGATCAACTTTATCGGTGACTCTGCGATCAGATCCGTTCTGATCACAAAATTGAACAAAGATGGTTCTAATATCCATGGCGGTATGGGAACCATGATCACAAAATAATGTTTTTGACATAATGTTTACAAAAAGAGCAGGTTTTTTTACAAAAGAAAGCTTGCTTTTTTTATGTTTATTTCGTATAATCTCTCCGTAGATGGAGTCGCCGTACCAAAGAAGAAACTTAAAATTTATTATACATTTTTCACAAGAATACGAATAAAAACGAAGAGAAGAGTCTGTATTATTGTGAAAAGTGTATAAGTTTTAAGTTTTTCGGAGATTGGTCCGCCGGCTCCGTGCTGATTTAAGGAGATTGTTAAAACTATAACAGAAATCAGGAGAGGCATACGCATTTCGAATGAATAAAAATCAGCAGGAACACTTGAAAAATGAAACCATAAAAAGAAAGGAAGAATTTATGACAAGAAGAACAAAAATTATCTGTACGTTAGGACCATCCACCGACAATGAAGCGGTGATGAAAGCATTGATCGAAGAGGGAATGAACGTTGCACGTTTCAATTTTTCGCATGGACCGCATGATGAGCAGATGGGAAGATTAAAAATGCTTCGCAAACTGCGCAAAGAATTGGGAAAATATGTTGCAGCTTTACTTGATACAAAGGGACCGGAAATCCGTCTCGTAGAATTTGAAAAAGGAAAAACAGAGTTAAAGACAGGCCAGACTTTTACACTGACAACCGATGATATTCCTGGAACTGATGAGCGCGTATCTATTACTTACAAAAATCTTGCAGATGACGTAAAGCCGGGCGATCATATTCTGATCGATGATGGTCTGGTAGGTCTGGAAGTTGTAGAGATCAAACCGGTTGCAAAACCAGTGAATACCAAGGTCAACGCAAGAGATATTGTCTGTAAAGTGTTAAATGATGGTGTGATTTCCAATAAAAAAGGTGTGAATGTTCCGAACGTTGACCTCACGATGCCATTTATCAGTGAAAAAGATTACGGAGATATCTGTTTTGCGGTAGAAAATGATTATGATTTTATCGCAGCTTCCTTTGTCCGTACCGCAGAGGATGTTATGGAAATCCGCAAAATCCTTGCAGAAAAAGGTGGCGAGGATATTAAGATCATTTCCAAGATCGAGAACATGCAGGGTGTCCGCAATATCGATGACATTATCCGTGTCTCCGACGGTATCATGGTAGCGCGTGGTGACATGGGGGTTGAAATCCCGTTAGAAGATGTTCCGGTTATGCAGAAAATGATCATCAAAAAAGTATGTGAGGCTGGAAAAATCGTTATCACAGCAACTCAGATGTTAGATTCCATGATGAAACATCCAAGACCAACAAGAGCAGAGTCCACAGACGTTGCAAATGCTATTTATGACGGAACGAGTGCGATCATGTTATCCGGAGAGACTGCTGCAGGAATGTATCCAATTGAAGCTGTAAAAACAATGGTCCGTATCGCAACCCGCACAGAGCATGATATCAACTATTTACAGAGATTCAGACAGCGCAGGACCATGTGTAACCCGGATGTGACAAACGCAATCTCACATGCAACCTGTACGATGGCTGGTGATTTAAGTGCAGCGGCAATCGTGACGGTAACGAAGTCCGGACGTACTGCGAGAATGATCTCCAAATACCGTCCAAACTGCACGATCATTGGTGAGTGCCTGACAGAAACGGTATGCCGTCAGTTAAACCTTGAGTGGGGTGTAGAACCGATTCTTATCACAGAGGAACAGGATGCAAGCCAGTTGTTTGAGAAGGCAGTTGATGTGGCAGAGATGGCAGGATTTGTTTCCAAAGGGGAATTAGTTGTTCTGACCGGTGGTGTTCCACTTGGGGTATCCGGTACAACGAACCTCATCAAAGTACAGGTCGCAGGACATATTCTTGTGACAGGAAAAGGGCTAAACGGAAAGAAAATTTCTGGAAACCTTTGTGTGTGCCACAGCAATGAAGATTTAAAAAGCTTTAAAGACGGTGATATCATTGTCGCAGCAGACACCACAAATGAAATGATGGCACAGATGCGTCAGGCTTCCGCACTGATCGTAGAAGCAGAGGGTGCAAACTGTCATGCAGCAATCGCAGGGTTAAGCCTTGATATTCCGGTTCTTATCGCAGCTAAAAATGCATTGGATGTCTTAAAGACCAGTGCTTACGTTGAAGTGGACTGCGAGAGCGGGGTTGTAAGTGCGAACTAAACCGGAGGTTCATTTGCGTAGTGTCGCAGATTCTGTGGTGCTTTTATAGGGCTTGAAGGGCAGATATAAGCGTCCTCTCGCAAGTCGTGATTTTATAGGTTTATGAAAAGAAAAACGGTACAGAC
>ERZ779758.541-NODE-541-length-10591-cov-7.55695_pt1 | contig 10591 bp, 19 predicted proteins | sample MGYA00511256_ERZ779758 | MGnify/ENA primary metagenome ERZ779758 (study PRJEB29588, sample SAMEA2162460) | human gut metagenome | biome: human gut; feature: human-associated habitat; material: faeces | place: Denmark | collected 2008/2010 ... | reverse complement strand
GCGATATGGGTGGGGGTATGTTTTTTAGACACCCCCCTATACCCCTTTTAGTTATGCACGGTGGTTTCGGCTTTTGATATGCCGACGAAATCACTTTTAGGAAGCTTTTTCTTTATGTTCATTTGTTTCTGATTTACTTGTAACTTTTCGATAGATGTTCTGGAAATCATAACGGATTATCTCATCAATAGCTCGCTCTACTTCCTTGTTATTCTCTTCATCCGATAACTGATCTGATGTTCGAGCAATTCGACCAAGGTAAGCAGTTGTGTGATAACCTTTTTCTTCATCGAACATGAACCATTGAGTGAACTGTTCAAACGGATCATAAGGATTATCAAAAGTTGTAAGCGCGAATCTCATTTTACTTAGTTCACTCCTTTCCATTCAAATACTTAGAAACTGTTGAAGAAGAAACCCCAAGAGCTTCCGCAATCTCCGAAGTGCTGTAGCCAGATGCGCTAAGCGCAGCGATACGATTCTGCTTAGCTGTACTCAGAGCAGTGCTTGCACGAGGAGTTGCTCTCTGACGAATAGTATCGGTATTCGTGTTATTCAGAATTTGTGTAAGCTTATTCTCAGAAATTGCTCCTGCCTGGATGGCTTCCCATTCTTTATCCGTAATTTCAATGTTAGATCTCTTGGCTCCTACAGAACTTCTTGCCTGTGCCAGAGCCTGCTGACTGGCCTTCTTAACTTCTGCTTTCGTCATATCCGGATTGTCTTTTCTTTTAGCTGCAACTGTAGCATTCGCCATTGTCTGAGCCTGTCTCTCTCTAGGAGCATTCGCCAAAGCCAAATCCAGCTTAGCATTTAAAGACTTTACTTCTTCAGAATAAGTCGCCTTAGCAGAAGCAGAGTAAGCGATTTTACCTGTACTCATCATCTCTCTACGAGCCTGGTTAGCTAAAGACTTCATAGAATTTGCATAGTCGGCATAAGCTTCTTCCTGGGGGGTACCTGAAGAAAGAGTACGAGCATCTTTTGTTTCAGCCATTTTCGTACTCTTCTGAGTTCTCACCTGGATTTTCCCATTCTTATCGACATACTCTTCCTTAACAGACTTGTATGACAGAGAGCCATCCTCATTGATAGTTGGAGAACCTTTTCTCTTAAGAACCTGTGTCTCGGATTTTGCTCTTGAAATGAGAGTAGATGCACCTTCATGGTAATGACCTTCTGAATCCACATTCCCCTGATACTTCTTCTTAAGAGAAGCAATACCGTTATCGATTTCGCTCTGCTTATAATCCAGTTTGTGTTTCTCGGCATCGATTACAACCATACTGTGACGAACGGCTCTCGCTAATTCATCCTGTGTGGCTCCCTTCAAAGTCATATCAGTAATCAGATTTGATACTTTACCCATTTCTGTCTGAGTATTTCTCATAATCTTATACTCTTTACCATTACGATAATAATGATCTACACCATCGGCATCCTTCTTAACTGTTCCACCATAAGCATCCTTTGTATCGAAACCTTCCAAACCTTTCAATGGGGAAGTGGAAGTAATCTTTACCTTACTCTTCGTGGAGTTACAAGGAATTACCATTACGGTATCACCATCGAAATCCGCTCCAGATAAACGGTCTGCATTCTTCTTATTGATACCGATTGCATCCGCTGGTGTGTTTCCGAGAACGCTCTTTCCTTCAGCCAGTTTATTGTTGACTTTCAGAATAGGAATCTCAAAAGTTCCGCCATGCGGGTATCGAATCAAAGCAACTGTTTCTCCATCTTTATAGTTTGGAGCATACACCTCATTATCTTTGATTGTCGTTAATGGGAGAATTACCTTATACTTCTGCCGAGGTAACCCCGCTGCCTGTAAATGTACGGCGGCCGCATCACAATCATCAGCAAATGATTTTAGCAGAGCTTTCTTCACAGTAGGATTTGTCAGTGAACAGATTTCGTCATATTCAGCCTGCTTATCGGCTTTTGCTAAACCTAACTGCTTTTTGATAAGTGTCAAACTCTGCTTAGAAAGAAACTGTGACGGAAGTGTCTTACTCCATTCACCCCAATCGCCTTCTTCTGCTCTCTTATTGATCAGAGAAAGAGACTGTTTTTTTCCGGTTACAGGATCTGTATACTTACCCTTTGGATCATCGTAATAGCTCTGACCTCCATGCTCCTTAATCAGGGAACCAAACGGATTATCTGGATCATCCTTAATTTTCTTGAGAACATCTTTTGTAGGAGTGCCAGACTTTTTATTAGTGTTGAAAATCACATCAACGCCATCCGGCATATTATCAGAGTAAACAGCCATACCTTTAAGGTAGTGAGTTCCGTCAACCATAATACGGACCTGTGCATAATGAGAATCACCTAAAGACAGGTCTTTCACGCCTCTACGGAGTTCAATTACACCATCCTTATCACCGCCGCCTTGATCGGCATAGCGGATCTGCAAGCGCTTTGAATCCATGCTGGCCGGATACTCAAAAGATTTTCTGAAAGACTCCCCATTGTCATAGGAGATGTAGTCTCTTACAGAATGGACATTCTCGAAGTCATAAATATCTTTGTGCTCGGTTCCCGGTGGACAAATGACCTTGATATTGGTCTGCTTTCCAGGATTGGTAACCTGTGGAACGCCGCCGCCATAAATCGGATAACCTTCCAATTCCAGCATATAAAGAGCCTGGTTTAGTTTTTCTTTTGACACGCCAAGTTCTCTTTCAACGCCGGTTCCGACATCGATCATTCCCTTTTCTTCAATGAGTTTTCGCAGAACATCCGCAGTGGCCTTAGCCTGGTTCATTCTGTTTTCCGAAGTTTCGTTCAATAAAGAGCGGACAGACGAGTCATTAGCAAATCCCATCTTATCGGCAATTTCATTTAAACTGTAACCTTTTTCACGAAGACCCTTTACTGTTGCTACCTGAAGAGCACGACGTTCATCTTTAGCGAGGCTCATCTGAGTACGAAGCTGTGTGGTAGTCAAACCCATATTCTTAGCAATGTCTGTTTCGCTCATTCCGGATTTTTTTAATTCCTGAACACGACTAAGAAAATCACCGCTATGCTGATATGGATTCTCTCCAGAACCATAAGGGTAACGCCCAGAACGCCGTGGCATACCATAATGCATTAAAATATCTTCCACAATGGAATTCATAGATTACCCCTCCTGTTCTCTGATTTTCTTAATCACCTTATCAAAAGTAATAATTCGGTCCATGATTGGAACAATATCTTCAGCCGTTGGGTTATGATACAGAATTTCATTGTTCTGATAGATTCTCAATTCCATTTCAATATCCCCAGGCTTCACTTTATATTCCAAACAAAAAAGAGCGGCATATATTTCAAGCTGCTCCATGTGCGCCGGAATCTTTCCGGTCTTCAAATCGTGAATTCTTAAGAAGTTATTCCGAAACAAAATCGCATCGGCTGTACCAAAACAATTATCGGAATAGTAAAGGATCTGCTCCGGTGTCATCTTAAAGCCGATGGCATCATTCACATACATATTTAATGTCTGCTTCGATTTTGGTAATTTCTGATTGAGCATGATGCACTGTGCTGCAAATGCATGTAATACAGTTCCTTTTTGTGTGGCAAGGAAATTTCGATATGCTTCCGCAACTTTATCCTCACCATAATTTATCCAGTGATATTTACTGGCACCAAGAAAGGCGTGTTGTCCTTCAAGGTTCGAATGATTGTTGAAGTTCATCCAGTACCTCCTCTTTATTCTCTGGACATATAAATCTTGAAAACGACATCTGATTCATACGATCCACATAATATTCCTGATTCGGCTGCTTCTTTGCGCCAGCGCTTTTTTTACATTCTAAGGAAGCCCATTTGTCTTTGTGAAGAACCAGCAAATCTGGAATGCCCTGAATGTAGGTCGGGTCATTTTTCATCACGATACAACCCGGAAATCTTTCTTTCAGTTCCTTGATCAAATTTGCCTGGAACTTATTTTCCAACATAATGGAGTCTCCTTTCAATTTTCTAAAAACTCAAAAGAGGATGTGGTATTTAATAAAAATGCCTATTTATCCTCTCTCTTCATAAAAGGGCATGTTTTTTTCGCGCGCAAAAAAGAGCATAAAAAAAGACAGAGACACGATTAAGCATCTCTGTCCAAATATGTAGTTGTCAGCTGTTATTTCTTAAATACCGGATCAATATCCAAATCAACCATAAGCCACCGGTACACAATGTAAGAATCACATCAAGGATTAACCCAGCCGTGCTACGCTTTTTCTTTCCGCCTTTACTCATCTATCGTTTCTCCTTTCTCAGCTTCTATAGCTTTTCGATCTTTCTTAAATATCTTTCCTAAACCACTCTTAGCAGAATCCATAGTTTCAGAAACACTTTCTTTCAAACGTTCTTTCTTCTCCTGCTTCTCAGCGGCCTTCTGTTCTTTAGCCTCCTGTTTAATACGAACGTCATCATCAAATATCTTTTGGCTCTCCTCGATAACTTCAGCCGTTATGTATCTCAGACAAACAGTTGTACCGACTTTCACCTTAGCGCCCTGCTTAGGATTTGAGTCTATGACTTGGGTATCCTCGTAATCTCGATACTTTGGATCTGCTTCTTTCATACGAAGCTTACTCTTTGAAACTTTCAAGCCACGTTCGGTTAATAATTCTTCAGCCTGTTCCAGGTCTATCGGAAATCCCTTACGATATAATTCTGGAATGATAACTTTCGTATCTATTTTTTCAGTCGGTTTATTCTGTGCGTTATCTATTGCTTTTTCGACCAAAGGTGTAACTGCAGTAATCAAACCGCCAACAGCTCCGATTGCTCCTATGACACCCGAAATATTCTTATTCGATTTCGTTCCCATACAATCACCCTTTCCATACTTAAGTAGGAATTTAGGGCAAATAAAAAGTGCGCCCCAATTTGAGAGACGCACCGAAAAAGCGCATCTCTTATTGTTGCCACACAATCCTCTTCGCCGTTCAAGGGTACGAGTAAAAGAGAATACACTTTTTACCAAAGTTATTCCCTCGAACGCGATTTCATTATTAGATTGTGTGGCTCTTATAGTATAGCATGAAGCACACAAAATGGAAAGTGGATTCTGTAGCAGGATCCTATGCCACAAGCATCTTAGCACGCTTTGCCATATCATCGTAAATAACCTTGGTTCCGTCTTCCAAATATACGACAATGCTCATGTAGTTGTACGGACGGTAATCCTGGGCTTCTTTCGATAACCGCGGATACACCGATTTGAAATTATTGAAAATATCTTTCCATGTTACCTTTCTCTTTACATTCACGGCAAACCTCCTATCGGATACAATCCACCAAATGGATATCCACAATACGAAGCTCCGGCACCTGAATAAAAATCCCTAGGAATGGTATAACCGAACATCACATCTTCAAAAGATTGATACGGCGGATTATCAACCCATAGCCATTCTTGTGATATGGCGATTTCATTTTTCATCGTCACATATGCACCATTCGGAATATCTTTATTCACTCGTAAATGATACGGAAAATGTTCGCACAACCAATCCTCGACCAATTTCTTATCGTAAGTCATAAAATCACCTCTTTCTTGCTTCTGGTCAAAAACCCACTTTTATTCGCCTATTACTATATATTTTTAAACTTTCTATCATAATAGTTTAGTATTAAAAGTGGGAAAGTGGGCAGAAAGCCCGCAAACCCGCATAAATACTAGGTTTTTGCTGGTCAAATCCGGGTTTTTGAAAGTGGGCAAAACCGGGCAAATGGCCAGAAATTTGACCAAAATTCATAAATTTTCTCCAAATTGACACCGATTTTTCAGTTCTGGTCAAAAATATCCGGGATTTGGTCAAATCTTAAAACCCAAAAGTGGGCAGAAAAATGACCTGTTACTACAAAGATTTTTAACCTAGATTAGCTGAAATCGGTCAGAAATTTCGTCTCTGATAAGGCAAATTGTGCTTCACGGCAGGCATATAATTGTACGTAGACATCTTAGAATCTGGCACTCGCTTTACAGATTTATGCTTCCGATCGGTGTGAATTTTACGAGTCTTTTCCTCAGAACCATACATATGTCCGAAGGCTTCGCTCAAAGCTTTAGCCAATTTTTCCATCGGCTCCAAAACTTTGTTCCACGCTTCCGCCAAAGTTTCACACGCTTTCTGTAATTCTTCCATGGTCATCATAAACTCTCCTTTACGTCATAAATACGGTTTAATGATACTTTCGTAATTTTTCCTCCCTTTTGAACCATTGCGTAGTCTCCGCTCCAAAATCCAGTTCCGATCTGCAATAATTCATAAGTATCAGTATTTAATTTACATCTACTGCAATCGTCAACCACGTTGAACATTTCTTGAGTAGCTACACAAGCAGAACAGGTTGAGTAATCTGGTCTTACTTTACAGATTTTCATCTCACCTACCTCCAAACCTTTCCTGTTCTCTTATCTTTAAGTACAACTCGACCCTCGATATGGAAATCCGCCAATTCACAAAGCGAAAACAGCATGTTCAATAACTGATGAAACCTAACATCGTCCTTGTCCTGTTCCTGCTCCACATTCTTGATCGCGTTGTAAGCTGTCGGGTCGTTGTAACCCTCTGCGTTTTTTCTGTCATCCTTAGCTGTCATCTCTACCCCCCCATCTCATGGAATCGTCCATCCACATTGCAGCATTCATAACAGACAGAACAATATATCCACCCAAAATAAGAATAACTGCCAAAGTGATAATTCCTAAAATTAAATATCCCATTTACTTGCCCTCCACTTCTTCTAATCGAACACCGCCGTACACCCAAAGATCTTCTTTGAGTTTGTCCATATCCAACTCATCGTTTTGCCACTTTTCATAATATTCGAGAACATGCTCTGTAAACTCCGGAATCCGCTTTGCATATGACTTCGGCCAATAATGATCCATCAGCACTTCAAGCGGCAGAGTAAGCAGAAGAATCATCGCCTGATTGATAGCATCATTCGTAGCCTCCTGCTTAACTCTATCCAGTTCACCAGATATCTTTTCTCGAACCAGGGCATCTAACTGGGCTCTTGTCAGATTATATGTAGCGGTCTTAGCTTTCTGCTCGCACTTCTGTGCCCTTCTCCTTTCAGCCCGTCTCATATAGCCGCCTCCTTAATTCATAATGCAATTTTCTCTTGATACAAATAACAAAATGCCCACCATCAAGGCAAATAAAAAGAACGTTGCATCCCATTCAATCGGGATCGTCAACGCTCCAAGTACGATAAATATGATTCCGTATATCTTGTTTTTAATTAAGTCCCTTCTCAACATTGTCTTTCTCCTCTTTTGACTTTGCGATGCCAGCTGCTACATCATCCATTTTTATCATTACTCCGGCTTCTTTGAACCGTCCGTATGCTTTGGCTGTAGCACAGTGCTCAATACACTTCATAACCCGGTCAACCAGTGTATAGAGGCATATATAGCCGATAAGAAACATGATGATAATCTGAATAACTGTAAAATGCATAAATTTAATCCTCCTTATCCGTAACATAAACGACGACAGTGTTCTCAATATTTTCATCGTTTTCAATACCCGTGACTGTCATATTCAGAATTTCTTCTGATAAGCTTCCGACCATAAAATCATTTCTGAGTAAACAGATTTCTTCATCCTGGTCTTTTATGATTTGAGCATCATTCCACTGAATAAGTGGCAGAATATCTCGTACTTTAACCATTACTATCACCCCCAATATTTTTATATTCCGTATAAACATGATTTTGGCAGTAATATAGATTGTAGTCATTCTGCTCTATATACCACCACAACTTTTTATGACCGGCTTTCAAATAGTCATGGCAGTAGTATGTTTCTCGATAATGATTATCCACCATTTGACGAAAACTTAATTCGTCGATATCCTCCGAATTGGCGCAGAACACAGCGATACGATTTATCGTATCCTCGGTAAAATCCTCGGTAACTACAAATACAATTCTGACGATAGAACAGTTTTCACGTTTAATGCTATATAATTGCTCTAAACTATGTAAGTGATAAACAACCCTGTCAAAATGACTATAAGATACTCCTTGAACGGCGTGTAAGCTAGTATGCAATTCCGTATTTACATGAGCTGCATCTACGATTTCAAAGAATTTCTCGTACCAATCTTTGTGTTGCTCATACTTCCATAGAGGATCTCCTCCGCCAGATAAAGAGACCCAATTACAACGGTTTTTCACAATTTCAGAAAACAGATTATTTAATCCATGAATTGTAGTTTTGGGAATATTCAGATGATTATTCTTAACGATGCAATACGGGCAGGAATAATGGCAACCAAAATTTGTTATCACACTGAGATATTTATCGTTCATCTTTTATCTCCAGTAATCAACTCAGAATATGGAAGAGTCTCAATCCATTTGCAGAAGTTCCGCCACTCGTCCAGTTTGTGATCCTTACGGGACTTATAGATGTTTGCCAGAACTTCATAATTCATCATGACATTTCTGGTCTGGTTATAGCTGCTCGGAAGGAGCTGGATCATCTGCCACCAATCTCGCTTATTACCGGGAGAAAAGAACTGATCCCCTACTGTAAAGTATTTCCTAGCATTATTAAGATCGTCGATTATCCTTCTCATCTGTTCCAAATAACCACCCATAAGATGCTCACAACTGAAATCATCCATCGTGAATTCCTTAGCCTGGATTTTATGCATGGTACTACAGCTGTTAGCAACTGTGCCAACCTTATAAGTATCAAATTCCTTCCACCAATATAAAGGTGCTGTGATTCGTACGTACACCGGCAGCATTCTCATAAACTTTCTATGGTCTGTTCCAGCGTTGGATAATCGTTGCATAAGTGAGTGATCATTTTCTCCTAAACAGTAGTTGTTTTTATGTTCACATTCCATACAAAACGCCCCATCTTGTCTACAGGTACGGCTATCGCTCTTCTCCCATGAGTTCATCGGGTTTCTCATGCCTTCAATAATAAATTTCATCTGTTCCGGACTAGCCAGAACCACATGCTCTAATTTAATCATTTTTATTCTCCTTTCAGAATATCCAGATCCCCACCAATCTGGATTATTATGCTCCTGTGTTCAGCATAGCCCACGGTTTTAATTACTCTTCTTCCTTCTCATAAGGAATCTGGATCACATCTCCACCAGGAACCGTGACAGACTGCATAAGCTGACCGGTTTCCTCATCGAAGTAAATGTTATCCATTGCGCGATCCCACTCTTCGAACTGCTCAGCGATGTTTCTGCCTTTTTCCTTACGCATGTTGATAAGCTCGTCATGCACCACACGTCTCCAGGATCTTGCGATTTCCATACGACTCTGTGCAAGGATGTTGTACAGACCATTCTCAGTCACAAAATTGACGGAACGTCTCTGACCTGCTACTACTAAAGGTAGTTTCAGCTTTTCATCTTCCTCGCACATTTCGAGCATTCTCCACTCGTTACCGCTGCTGTAGCCGATAGCATGACTAATATCTTTTGCCTTGAACAGCGGAGCGTCCAGATCTCCATATACATTAAGGCGCTTTCCTCCAAACGAAATACTTCCGGCAATTTTAATCTCTTTACTCATCTCTGTTTATTCCTTTCTCTTTGTAATTTAACGTCCATAGCTTTTTGTAACTCTTCTGGTGTAATATTAAAAATGGACTTAAGGAATTCCAGGCAAATATAAGCATCCGCCATCTCTTCCAAAAGTCCAATTCTATTATCATACCCACGAATCTGTTTACTGATTGCCTGTGTAAGTTCCGCAAACTCTTCCATGGCAATCGTACACTTTAATTTCCATGGCTGACTCTCAACACTTCTTCTGATAATTCTCCGCCGCTCTTTATCCGACAACTCGATGTTGCTTTTCATGCACTGGATAAATCTATTTCGATCCATCGGTTGCCTCCATCCGAGCTTTAGCAGCTTCCTTTCGCTCCTTGTACTCCGCTTCGTCGATTTCAGCAAAGCCGTTCAGAGCTTCTTTAAAATATCTGTTAATTGCTACCTTGTCCATAGACGGAGTGATTACGTATAGAATTCCGACGGTATCATAATCACCGTTCGCCGGATCTACAAGGAAATCCTCCGTATAAATCTTAAAGGCTCTATCAGCCGGCATATAAGGCATAGTGATCGGATACAGTTCGTCCATAACAGTATCAATCAGTCCACTGTGATATGGAGCATCCGGACAGTTGATGTTCACGCCATGATAGCGATCCACATCTCTGTACTTAACCGTGCCGTCAGCATACACATACTTAAATAAGGAAGACATGCGTTTGCACTGATAGTTACGCTCTTCTTCCTTCAGACCACTCATATCAGAAATATCACTCCATACCTCGTCGGTATCCTCAATCGGAAGAAGTGGCTTGTTGTTGATCAGACGGTTCAGAATAGCCTTAGTCAGACCAATGCTGAAACCAGAATGACCGTCCTCACACAGAGAGCCAAAAGCCTTCAATGCGCTCTCATAGCAAGCACAACCATAATCCCACTCTCCGTCTTTTCTGTCCGGCTTTTCTCGACGGCAAGCAATGGCGACCTCGTTTTCAGCCCAACGCTCCATGCTTGATTTTTCACGGCAGGAAACGATAGAGCGGGTGCG
>ERZ779758.535-NODE-535-length-10627-cov-3.08352_pt1 | contig 10627 bp, 5 predicted proteins | sample MGYA00511256_ERZ779758 | MGnify/ENA primary metagenome ERZ779758 (study PRJEB29588, sample SAMEA2162460) | human gut metagenome | biome: human gut; feature: human-associated habitat; material: faeces | place: Denmark | collected 2008/2010 ... | reverse complement strand
TCTTGCAAGGGAAAACGGACTGCTTATCAGCGGTGGCTCTGATTTCCACGGCTCAAACAAACCGGATATCGCTCTTGGCAGAGGACGGGGACATCTGTATATTCCTTACTCTGTTTTAGAAACGATAAAAGCCGGCAGATAAAAAAGGAAGCTTACATATCAACGGTAAGCTTCTCTTTTTTTATAAAATAAACTTCTCGATCACTTCCGCGATCGCATCATGGTTGTTATCATTTTCCGTAACATAATCAGCGGTCTTTTTGATATCATCAATCCCATTCTTCATGGCGATGCCAATATGCGCGGATTGGATCATCGGAATGTCGTTCTGCTCATCTCCGATCGCAACCGTGCTGGTATGTGGAATATTTAACAATTTCACCAGATACTGTGCACCGGTTCCTTTGTCCGTGTTGACTGGACAATACTCCAGATACTCTTTGCAGGAGAAAAAGGAGTTGCATTTTCCTTTCGCCCAGGCAGCATTTGCTTTCTGGAAACGTTTTAATTTTTCATCATCCTCCAGATGGATCAGAATGACTTTCTGAGGTTCCGAATCCAGACAATCCGAAATTCTTCTTGTGAGTTTGTAGGTCATATGAGAACGCTCAACATAATAATCCAGTTCTTTTGTGTGCCGTTTTGTCACAATGTCTACGGTATTGTAGGTCTGCGCATAGATGCCGGCTTTATACGCCCGGTCAAAAATCTCCTGCGCAACCTCGATTGGAAGTGCACTTTTATAAAGCACACGGTCTGCCCCGTTAAAGGCGATCATATAGCATCCCGGACTGGTCAGTCCAAGATTCTTTGCAACAATCCTGCCCGACTCTACCGGTCTTCCGGTTGCAAGAACAAAATAGTGTCCACGCTCTAACATTTTCTGTATTGCAGCCCGGTTCTTTTCAGAAATCGACTTATCATCACACAATAATGTATGATCCAGATCTGCAAATAAAATTTTATTATTCATAGCCATCCTCCCTCACACAATAACTGCTCTTTCCGTACTGCTATTTATTCTACAGGTTCTGCCGGGATAAACACTCTTCCCTGATATCCATGAGATGGTTTTGGAACATTTTCCATTGCCTCCCTGCAGAAAACATCCTGAGATGACAACGCAATCTTTCCGCGTCTGTCTACCTTCTCGTAATTGCCGTCAGCATGCAGCACATGTGCCTTTAAAGTGTCTGCCAGTTCCACATCCAGAATATGTCTGACACGTTTTTTCAGTTCATCATCTAATACCGGGAATAAAATCTCCACTCGTCTGTCTAAGTTACGCGGCATCCAGTCGGCACTTCCCATGTAAAGTTCTTCTTCTCCATCATTGAAGAAATAGAAGATCCGGCTGTGCTCTAAGAAATTTCCAACGATCGAACGGACTTCAATATTCTCGCTCACCCCTGGGATCCCGACTTTTAAGCAGCAGATTCCACGGACGATCAGCTGGATCTTAACGCCTGCTGCAGACGCTTCATAAAGGGATTCAATGATTCCCGGATCACAGAGCGAATTCATTTTTGCAATGATCTTTGCAGGTTTTCCCTCTTTTGCATGCTTCGTCTCACGGCGGATCAGCTTTGTGAACTTCGTGCGAAGCCAGATCGGTGCAACCGCAAGTTCATTCCATGACAATGGTTCGGAGTAGCCGGACAACATATTGAATACGGCAGTTGCATCCTCTCCGATCGCACCGTCACAGGTAAAAATACCACAGTCTGTATATAACTTTGCTGTGGAGTCGTTGTAGTTACCGGTTCCAAGATGCACATAACGACGGATACCATCTTCCTCCCTCCGGACAACCAGCGCTATTTTGCTGTGGGTTTTCAGTCCAACCAGACCATAGATAACATGGCAGCCAGCCTGCTCTAATTTTTTTGCCCAGACAATGTTATTTTCCTCATCAAACCGGGCCTTTAACTCCACTAAAACAGAAACCTGCTTGCCGTTTTCAGCCGCCTGTGCCAATGAAGCAATAATTGGTGAATTGCCGCTGACACGGTAAAGCGTCTGTTTGATGGCAAGTACATCCGGATCCACAGATGCCTGACGTATAAAATCAACCACCGGATCAAACGTCTGGTATGGATGATGCAAAAGGATATCTCCTTTTCGGATCTCATCAAAAATATTTTCCCCCGGTACGATCTCCGGCACGCGCTGTGGCGTGTAAGGCTCATTCCGCAGATCGTCACAGCCTTCTAATCCATACATTTTCATCAGGAATGTGAAATCAATTGGTCCGTTGATCTGGAAAATATCCTGTTCTGCCACTTTTAATTCATCTTTTAAGAAGTTTAACAGCTTTTTGTCAATACCGTCCTCCACTTCCAGACGGATCACCTCTCCCCACTGACGCATTTTTAACTGTTTCTGAATCTCTTTTAACAGGTCAGCCGCCTCATCTTAATCGATCGACAGGTCGGAATTCCGCATGACACGGTAAGGATATGCACAGAGTACATCGTAGTTTAAAAACAATTTATCAATATTCCGCTCAATGACCTGCTCCAATAAAATGAAGGTCTTTTCATTTCCATCTTCCGAAGGGATATGTACCAGGCGTGGCAACACGCTTGGAACCTGAACGGTTGCAAATTCAATTTCCTCTTTTTCTGCTTTTCCTTTTTTCTTGGAAAGAAGTGCTGCAATGTTCAATGTCTTGTTCCGGATCAGTGGAAATGGTCTTGAGGCATCCACCGCCATCGGGGTGAGTACCGGATATACATTGTCTTCAAAATAGCGGTCCACAAATGCAGCCTGCGCCTCACTCAGATCTTCGAATGCATCCATCACAACGATCCCATGCTGGTGCATAAGCGGCACAAGAGAACGGTTATAGGTATTGTACTGAAGCGTGACAAGCTCTCTCGTGCGCTCATTGATCTTCTCTAACTGTTCCGATGCCGTCATTCCGGCAATGTCTTTTTTCTTATAATTGGCGTGTACCATATCCTTCAGGGATGCGACACGCACCATGAAAAATTCGTCCAGATTTGACGAAGTGATACTGACAAACTTTAATCGTTCCAGAAGCGGAATGGATTTATCTCTCGCCTCGTTTAATACACGGTGATTAAATTTTAGCCAGCTCAATTCCCTGTTTTCATAATATTCCGGTTTTTTAAAATCCTGTTCTTTCTCCATAAGATAAACCTAGCCTTTCCATTGGTTGTCTGTCAGCCGTAGACTCTCTTTTCTTTGATCACCGGCTTTATACTGAATACATTTTCAAAGTATGCCGTTTTGGCATCAAACAGTGCTTTTTCCAAAGCAATATCATCCATTGTCTCAATTGTGATCACAAGCTCTCTTCCCTTGACCGCCGCCTTCACATTCTTAAACTTCTGCTTGTGGCTCCGGTCCATTGCATTGGATACACGAAGGATTGCAGAAAGTTTTGCAACGGTCAGATAACTGTCATGATCCAGTTTATCTGCGAGATCTTCATAGTCAGGAAGCGGCCATGTATTATATAATACTGTGTTTGCAATGATCTCACGCTCTTTGTGTGTCAGTCCGATGATCTCGGAAGCCATAATAATATCATAGGAGCAGGACGGACCGTTGGCAAAACTGATATATTTTCCGCAGTCATGTAAAATGGCAGCCACCTGCAAAAGCAGCCGTTCTCTTCTGCCAAGTCCATGTACTTTTTTCATCGTATCAAAAATAAGGGTTGCCATCTGCGTCAGTGCATCAATATGTGGGGTGTAACTCATGTAACGCTCGGAAAGATTTCTTGCGGCAGATAAGACATCCGCCTCAAAATCATGTTCCACCCGGATCATATTATTCTTCTGTGCATAGTGGAATGCGATACCATCGCTGACATTCGTTCCCGGTGCCCAGAGACTCTCTGCGCCGATGCTCTCTGCCATGCATTTAAAAATCATCATATATGGAATGACAAGCGCATCACTCTCATTCGAAAGGTTCAATTCCTCTGAGATTTCCTCTAATGTCTTCTCATCCAGCTTTCTGATGTACTTTAAGAACTTTGCTGCCTCTATGGTATTGTCTTCCTTGTTTTTTTCTACTTTTCTGCTGATCTCTGATATATAATCACCGATGATGATCAGGTATTTGATCTTCGTCTCCTGAAGATACATAGCTTTAAAAACTTCAAGTTCCTTGTCAACAAGTTCTTCTACCTGAAGTTCATACTGTGCCAGATTATTACTTTTTCTTGCAAGCTGCTCCCGCATACGCATGGTGCCGAGTGCCAGATGCTGTGTTGTGACTACTTTTCCCTTTGAGAATACCGTGATCTGCATACCGCCGCCTCCGGCATCCACAACTGCTGCACCTTTCTGGATCATACGCTCAAAATCTTCCCGCATGGCAACCGATTTATAACTGATAAAGCGATGCTCAGAGTTACTTAAAACTTTTACGAGAAGTCCTGTCCGGATGCGGATCTGGTCTAAGATAAAAAGTTCATTTTCAGCGTTTCTCAAGGCTGCGGCAGCATACGCTTCGTAACTGTCCACCCGGTAGCCGTCCATGATCTTTTTGTACTCGGCAAGCGTATCACACAGCGCCTCCACAAGTTCATATCCGATACTTCCCTTGGAATATGCATCTCTTCCGAGCTCAATCCTGCTCCGGATATAATCAATGTCACGGATTTTCTTCTTTCCTGAAATCTCAAATATTTTAATACTTACTTCATAAGAACCGATATAAATTGCTGCGAATGTATGGATCACCAGATGTCTGCCTCCTCATTTCTTTTGTATATCTCTATTATACCAATTTTTTATTCTTTTCCAAGTAAATAGTTGATAAATTGCTGTGCCGTCCTGCCGGATAATCCGCCGTGGGAAAGCTCCCATTTATTGGCCTCAGCAAGCAAAGTGTCCTCCTCCATGGAAACCTGATATTTTTCTGCAAGTACTTTGACAATATTCTGGAATTCCTTCTTGTTTGGTGCGCCAAAGTAGATGGAAACACCAAATCTTGCATACAGGGATAATTTTTCCTGTACAGTATCGGAAGTATGCATATCCTCACGCACTTCCTCTTTATCCGAAAATGTTTCACGGATCAGGTGGCGTCTGTTGGAGGTTGCATAGATCAGTACGTTGTCCGGTTTTTTCTCAAGACCGCCCTCGATCACTGCCTTCAGATATTTATATTCGATCTCAAACTCTTCAAAAGAGAGATCGTCCATGTAAATAATGAACTTGTAATTGCGGTTTTTGATCTGTGCGATGACATCATTCAGATCACAGAACTGGTGCTTGTACACTTCGATCAGACGTAAGCCTCTGTCATAGTACTGGTTTGCAATGGCTTTGATACTGGTGGATTTTCCGGTTCCGGCATCCCCATATAACAGGCAGTTATTTGCCTGCTTTCCGTTGACAAATGCTTCCGTATTGTCGATGAGTTTCTGTTTTGCAAGCTCATAGCCGACCAGATCGTCTAATTTCACATGGGCAATATTTGTGATCGGCACGATCTCCACCTCTTCCTTTTCCCTGTGCTGAATGCGGAATGCCTTGTGAAGTCCGAGTTTACCAACGCCAAAATCTTTATAAAATGCCGTCACTGCATCTTTAAATCCGGACACATCTGTGGAAGCTTCCAGCTTTAACTTCAACTCATTGATGCGCTCCTTGATCCTCTTATTAAAAATCTTTCCGCTCCCTGTCATGCTCTGATAATCGGTGATGGCATCCATGCAGTCCATCTCAAAATAAGAGGCAAGTTTTCCAAAATCAAAATCAAACAGCGATTTGATGATCTCAAAGTCATGCAATACGATCTGATTGACAGAGCCCTCCACTTCGCCGCGGATCTCACAGGCTTTGCTGTAAGCATTCTCATTATTTACAAGAAGGAATGCCAGAAAACTGTGCCACAGATTTCCCACAAAGCCATGACTCACTGCCAGTTCCATTAACTGGTTCAAACTCTCATACAAAAGAGACTCCACATCCTCTTTATTATAATATTCATTTTCGTAATTCTCCATGATCCAGGTCATGTTATAAAATAAGTTACCATTTTCAAAATCTTTATATAAAATCAAATTCTTTGGACTTTTCATCAGTTTATTCATTCCCTTCTGCACTCACATAATTGCCAAGTATTTTCAAACGGATTGTCTCTTCTGTCAGCCCCCGCAACGCATTCTGTACGGCTGCATCATTGAGATTTCCCTCAATGTCAACAAAGAAACGGTACTCCCACGCTTTTCCCTGCACCGGTCTGGACTCAATCTTGTTCATGTTGATTCCGTTGTAGATAAAATGGGACAGCTTATGGTACAGAGAAGCGCTCTCATGCGGAACTTCAAAAGAGATACTGATCTTATTGGCTCTCGATTCAAAAATCTTCTTGTTTGCCACAATGATAAACTTTGTATAATTATTTTTATTGTTCTGGATTGCCTCATCCAGCACTTTCAAACCGTAAATATCCGCAGTCAGGGTGCTTGCGATCGCTGCCTTGTTCTTTTTTCCATCTTCTTTGATCTTCTGGGCGGACATCGCAGTATTTTTCAGACTGTGCTTTTCCCAGTCTCTGTGGCTCTCAAGGTATTTCGAGCACTGCATCAGCGCCTGTGGGTGGGAATAAATGTCGGTGATATCGTCCATGTCTGCTTCCGGCAGGCCCAAAAGTGCATGGTCGATACGGATGATCTGCTCGCCCACGATATAATTATTGTATTCCACCATAAGATCATAGTTCTCGGAAACGATTCCGGCAGATGAATTCTCAATTGGGAATACAGCGTAATCGGCCTCTCCGTTTTGGATGGCTTCCATAGCATCCCGCCACGTATCTGCATTCTCCCCGAAATACTCATTCAGCGCAAGCTGTGAATATGCGCCTTCCGTTCCCTGAAATACGATTTTAGCATTTTTGTAATTCAGATGATCTACTTCTTTAAAATCGGTTTTTTCCGTCTGACCATGTTCTGTCAGTAGCTGATACTGACGCTTCCGGCTCATGGACATGATCTGCTCGAACAGTTCACGGATACCATGTTTTAAAAATGGCGTAGTTCCTTTTCTGCTCAATGTTTCCAACTTGGAAACCTCACGCTGCTTGTCAAATACTTTCTTTCCCACAGCAATTTTATATTCAGCAACTTCCTCTGAAATTGCCATTCTGCGTTCATACAGATCCACGATCTGACTGTCGATCTGATCAATCTCATCTCTTAGTTCCAATAAATCTCTCATAAAAAATCCAAGCCTTTCCATTTATTATTTATAATATATTACATTCACAGTTTGCTTGCAAGAGAACACTTGCGTCATGGTATACAGAAATGCTATACTTTTTATAGATAAAGATTATAAATCAAAGAGGTGATTTACTTATGAAAAAAATTTGGAAATGGCTGCTTTTTGTGTTGGTGATCCTTCTTGCTGCCGGGTGTGTTTTCCTCTACCGGTACATAAACCGCATTCGGTATAATGACGGTTATGTCAACGGCAACACTGCGGGAAATCTGTATAACGAAGGATATTTCTGTGAAAAAGATGGTATTGTCTACTTTGCCAACCCTGCCGACAACTACTGTCTGTACTCCATGAACCCGGACGGCACAAACATCAAAAAGTTAGAGGATCAGAGTGTCAGCTACATCAACGTGGATGACCACTACATTTATTACTGTAAACTTAAGGGAAAAAGCGCTGATTCATTTTCCTTCCTCCCGATCAATACCAACAGTTTATGCCGGCTGGATATTGACGGAAAAGGAAAGCCTGAAATTTTAGATGATGATCCGTGTATGTATGCTTCCCTGGTTGGAAATTATCTGTACTATCTGCATTATGATACCACTGATGCAACCACGCTGTACAAAGTCAAAATTGATGGCAAGGAAAAAGAGCAGGTAGAAAAACAGTCCTACTTTACCGCAAGTACCGATGGACAATATATTTATTATAACGGACTGACAGACAATCATAATATCTATGAGATGGACACTTCCAATGACCACGCAAAAGTCATCTATGAGGGGAACTGCTGGATGCCGGTGAAAGACGGAAACAATCTTTATTTTATGGACTGTGAAAACGATTACCGCATTGCCAAAGTCGATCTGACAAATGGTGAAAAACGCTGGTCCCGGACTGCCGTGTCGACTGCTATAATGTCACAGGCGATAAAATCTTTTTTCAGAAAAATGATAAGACAAATCCGGCCATCTGTTGTATTAATACAGATGGAAGCAATTATCAGGAATTAAAAGAAGGCAACTACACTGCCATTAATGTAACTTCCACTTATGTCTATTTTAAAGATTTTACGACCAAAACCCCTTATTATACATCTGTTGCTGCCCCGGGCAATGTACAGATTTTCAATCCGTAAGCAGGCGTTGTTACAATGCAATTTTTTACAAAAAAAGAAACGTCAGGAAACTTCATTTTTTCCTGGCGTTTCTTTATCCCGCAAAACAAATATTTATGCAAAATCAAATAACGACAACTGATTGGACTCCGGCATATCGCCCAGCAGTCCAAGATCTGCCATAAGATCAATGGTAGATTTCGTCACCTTGGTTCTCTGGCGGAAATCATCTTTGGATAAGAATTTTCCGTCTTTTGCTGCCTCCGCAACCGCAATTGCAGCATTGTCACCCATACCTTCAATGGTATTTAACGCCGGCATAAGCTTTCCGTCGATGATCTGGAAACGGTCCGGCAATGCACGGTAAATATCAATTGGCGTAAAATCAAAACCTCTCGCATACATCTCCTGCACGATCCGCATATCACGGTAGACATCCTGCTCTTTTTTGGAAAGAGAGTCTTTTCTTCTTGTGTAATCCTTATAAAAATATTCCAGACGCTCTTTTCCCTGACACATGATCTCATAGTTGAAACCGGTCGCACGAATGGAAAAATATGCTGCATAATAGGCGAGTGGATAAAAAACTTTACAGTATGCAATACGCCACGCCATCATAACGTAGGCAGCCGCATGTGCTTTCGGGAACATATACTTGATCTTTAAACACGAATCAATATACCATTCCGGTACATTATGTGCCCGCATCTCTTCCTTCCATTCTTCCTTTAATCCCTTACCTTTTCGAACAGACTCCATAATGGTAAAGGACTGCTCACTGTCAAGTCCCATACTGATCAGATAAATCATAATATCATCACGGGTACAGATTGCAGTAGAAATCGTTGCAATCCCCTGCTCAATTAAAGTCTGTGCATTTCCCAACCACACATCCGTACCATGCGAAAGTCCTGAAATTCGGATCAGATCCGAAAATTCGGTCGGTTTCGCATCAATAACCATCTGCATCGCAAAATCTGTTCCAAACTCCGGGATTCCTAAACATCCCAGGGGAATACCGTTGATGTCTTCCGGTTCTACTCCCAATGCAGAGGTATTCATAAACAGCGACATGACTGTCTGATCGTCCAAAGGGATCGTCTGTGGATCAAGTCCTGTCAAGTCCTGTAACATACGGATCATGGTCGGATCATCGTGTCCGAGAATGTCCAGTTTTAATAAGTTATGGTCGATGGAATGGTAATCAAAATGAGTCGTAACCGTTGCAGTCGTCATATCGTTTGCCGGATGCTGTACCGGAGTAAACGTATTAATCTCCTCGCCCACCGGAAGAACAACGATACCTCCCGGATGCTGTCCGGTCGTTCTCCGGACGCCGACACATCCCTGTACAATACGGTCAATCTCACAGTTTCTCTTGTGAATTCCACGCTCTTCATAATAATTTTTGATATATCCAAATGCAGTCTTATCCGCAAGTGTACCAATCGTTCCGGCACGGAATGTCTGTCCGTAACCGAAAATAACCTCACAGTAAGCATGGGCTTTACTCTGATACTCACCGGAAAAGTTTAAGTCGATATCCGGCTCTTTATTTCCCTTGAATCCAAGGAAGGTCTCAAATGGAATATCAAATCCATCTTTTACCAGCTTTTTGCCACACACCGGACAAATCTTATCCGGCATATCACAACCACTTCTTCCGGAAAATGCCTTGACTTCCGGTGAATCAAAATCGCTGTATTTGCAATATTCGCAACGGTAATGCGCCTGCAATGGATTTACCTCCGTGATACCGGACATGGTCGCTGCAAAAGAGGAACCTACCGAACCACGGGAACCTACAAGGTAACCATCCTCGTTCGACTTCCATACAAGCTTCTGTGCGATAATATACATTACCGCATATCCATTGGAAATAATCGAATTTAATTCTCGGTCAAGCCGCTCCTTTACGATCGGAGGCAGTTCTTCACCATACATGCTGTGCGCCTTGTTATAGCAGATATCACGGAGCATCTGATCCGAATTCTCGATAAACGGCGGACACTTATCCGGTCTTACCGGTGCAATCTTCTCACACATATCCGCAATTTTGTTTGGATTTGTAATGACGACCTCTTCTGCCTTGGCACTTCCAAGATATTCGAATTCCTTTAGCATTTCTTCGGTTGTTCGAAGATATAACGGTGCCTGCTCGTCAGCATCCTTAAATCCCTTTCCGGCCATAATAATACGGCGGTAGATTTCATCTTCCGGGTCAAGGAAATGCACATCGCAGGTAGCCACCACAAGCTTGTTAAATTCCTCCCCCAGTCTGCAGATCCTGCGGTTG
>ERZ779758.524-NODE-524-length-10825-cov-3.96518_pt1 | contig 10825 bp, 7 predicted proteins | sample MGYA00511256_ERZ779758 | MGnify/ENA primary metagenome ERZ779758 (study PRJEB29588, sample SAMEA2162460) | human gut metagenome | biome: human gut; feature: human-associated habitat; material: faeces | place: Denmark | collected 2008/2010 ... | reverse complement strand
ATTACGGCGGTCATATGGTCATAAAGACTGAACAGAACAAATATCTGCTCCGCATGATTTTCCAAAATCCGCATGGACGATAAAAACATATGGGAACCCGTACAATATCGGATTTTACAAAAAACAACGGAATATGTCTCTCAAAATGCAGGTTACGTCCAAACCTGCATTTTTCTTTTCTTTCGTGTTATTTTTATGGTAAATAGAAGCAGCAAAACCTTTCATAGTCTTGAGTTTTGTTGCCGGAAGTGAATTTTTTAAGAGGAGGAAACTATGAGTAAAGCCAGAAAAATAATAGGAACAACAATACGTTCTGTGCTGATCATTTTATTTGCAGTGATCATCGCAGTCGTAAACACCATCCTTCCGAATTATGCGAGAATGATGGACAGTATGATCGGGGGGATCAACACACAGATTGATAATTCCGACGTAGATACAACAGGTCTTGATCTTACGTATAACAAAGCAGATTATACGACGGACAGTATCAAAGAAGCAGAGGCAGCGCTTCATCAGCAGATCGCAGATGAGGGGACAGTGCTTTTGAGTAATGAGGGAATCCTGCCAATGGCACAGGATACGGAGTTCAGCTTTTTCAGTGTAAATTCAGCAACTGTTTCCGCCAGTGATTCTATGCTGGGAGGAAGAAATCTGACACAGATTTTCGAGGACGCAGGAGCAAAAATCAATACAACTTTAATGGATTTTTATTCAGAGCAGTCGAAAGAATACGGACTCAGCTCCGGTTCGATCAGTTTTGGTGACGCAGAAGATTTTGCAATCCATGAAGTTCCGTTATCCGTATTACAGGAGAACACAGAGGTCATGGATTCGGTAAAGAATACCGTGCCGGTTTATTTCTTAAAGAGAGTGGCAGGCGAAGGCCGTGACATGCCGCGTTCCATGTACAATCATGCGGAGAGTGAGGAAGATAAGGCAAAAAGTTATCTGGAGCCTGATTCCACAGAGCTGGAAATTATTTCTTATTTAAATGACAACTTTGATAATGTGATTCTTGTAACCAATTCCAACGCTGCATTAGAGCTTGGTTGGGTAAAAGATTACGAGAATGTCAAAGCAGTGCTTTCCTGCACCGCAATCGAGTCCATTCCATACATTCTGACCGGACAGGTAAACCCATCCGGAAGAACGGTAGATACGTTTGCAGCAGATGCATCCAAATCTCCGGCTGCACAGAATTTTGGCGATTATCAGTATGTGGATGAGAACGGAGAACTGACAAAATATAACTATGTGACTTACGAAGAGGGAATTTATGTAGGTTACAAATATTATGAGACACGTTATGAGGATGCCGTTTTAAATCAGGGAAATGCAGGAGATTATGATTACACAGAGGAAGTGGTCTATCCATTTGGTTATGGTCTTTCCTACACAACCTTTGACTGGTCGAATATGCAGACAACATGGTCTGGTGACGAGTGCACCGTGACTGTTGATGTGGAAAACACCGGAGATATGGCAGGAAAAGATGTCGTAGAAATCTACGCACAGTCCCCATATACCGAGTACGACAAAGCAAACGGAGTAGAGAAAGCTTCCGTACAGCTTGTAGCCTACGGCAAGACAAGCGAACTTGCACCGGGCGAGAAAGAGACGGTAACCTGTACATTCTCCAAAGAGCAGTTAAAAGCTTATGATGAAAACGGAGCAGAGACATATATTTTTGACGCAGGTGATTATTACATCACAGCAGCTGCTAACGCACATGCAGCAATTAACAATATTCTTGCGGCGAAATCTGAGAAGCCAGCTCAAAAAGCAGAATTTGTATCTGTATACACACCAGATAACACAGACACCGATGTGACAACCTACGCAACAGATTCTTACTCGGGTGTGACAATCACAAACCAGTTACAGGATTGCAAGGCAGACGTAACTTATCTGACAAGATCAGATTGGGAGGGAACTTTCCCGACACATGACGGAGAGGCAGGAACTCAGATCAGTACCTGGGGAAATGAGATCAATGGTGAAGATGGAGTTTCCTATACATATGTGAAAACAGCGTCCGATGATCTGATCGCAGAGCTTGACAGCTTTTCAAGCGGTACAGATGTTGCGCCGGAGACACTTGCAGACACACAGATTGTCTATGGTGCAGATAATGGATTAACATTGATTAACATGAGGGGACTTGATTTTGACGATTCGCTCTGGGATGACCTTTTAGATGAACTGACTGCAGATGAAATTTATAATACGATCGGCGTGTCCGGTTATGGTATTGAATACATTGATTCTGTAGAAAAACCTTTTAATATTGATGCGGACACCGCAGCAGGATTGCTTTATGGTGGTACAGGAGCAATGTTCCCAAACGCAATGACGCTTGCACAGACATGGAACTTAGACCTTGCCAGTGAATATGGAACAATGATCGGAAATGAAGGATTGCTCGGAGGAGCTGATGGCTGGTATGCACCATCCATGAATATCCACAGAACACCATATTCCGGTCGTAACGGAGAGTACTATTCCGAAGATGCATTCCTCTCAGGAGCCGTTGCCTCCAGAGAAGTTTACGGAGCTGCTTCCAAAGGTATGTATACTTACATCAAGCATTTTGCATTCAACGATCAGGAAAACCATCGTGGTGACCGTGACGGACAATTCAGTGCTGCCACCTGGTTTAATGAGCAGTCTGCAAGAGAGATTTATCTTGTACCATTTGAGATGTGCATGAAAGTCGGCGACGTTACCTTAAATTATGTCGAGAAACAGGAAGATGGAAGCTATGCGAACGCATCAAAATCAATCCGTGCTTCACAGGGTGTTATGACTTCCTTCAACAGAGCCGGTGCACTTCAACAAATCCGGTGCACCCTGGGCAGGCGGTGACTATGGACTGATCACAGGAATCCTTCGCAACGAGTGGGCATTTGATGGAATCGTTATGACAGACAATGCCAATACCGGTGTATTTATGGATGGCTACCAGATGACAGAGGCGGGGGCAGATGTGAAACTGACAAGCCTTCCGGCATCTGCAAGATACAATTTTGACAAGAGTGATCCTGCAACTTACTACTATGCAAGACAGGCAATGCACCGTGTACTTTACACGATCGCAAATAGCAAGAGCATGAATGGCGCAATGCCGGGTTCCCAGATCAAAGACGGAATGAGAATTTCAGACAAAATCAAACTGGCAATTGATATTATCTTTGGTCTGCTGATCGTTCTGGAAGTTTACAGGATTTTCCGGTTGTTCAGACCGACAAAGAAAAAACTTGCAAAGCTTCAGGCAAAAGCTGAGAAAAAAGCACAGAAAAAACAGATGTAAAAGTCACAGGACTTCTTTACATCAATGTAAAATTTATGTAAAATAGTAAATACAAAAAGAGCAGAACTGCGATCATATCTGAAGTAGTTTTGCTCTTTATTTTTACTGGAAAATATGAGGCGATGGGAGACAGTGTATTTTTCGGGGAATAGCAAAGGAGAGAAAAATATGAGAAAAAACTGGGCAGCATTGGCACTCACAGGCATGTTATGCCTGACAACTTTTGCAGGAATACAGACTGTTTCCGCTGAGACAGCAGATTCCGCAAAACAGGTGGATATTGTATTCACACATGATACACATTCCCACCTCAACACATTTACGACCATTGTAGATGAAGCGGAAAAAGAAGTGGGAGGATTTGCGAGAATCAACACCTTGATCCAGGAGCAGAAAGCGAAAAATCCTGACACGCTGGTGATTGATGGCGGTGATTTTTCCATGGGAACCCTGATCCAGACTGTTTTTGAGACGCAGGCGGCAGAAATCCGTATGTTAGGCTATATGGGATGCGATGTGACCACACTCGGAAACCACGAATTCGATTACCGCTCCAAAGGACTTGCAAATATGTTGAACAGTGCGGCGGAGTCCGGGGATAATCTTCCGGCACTGGTTGTCTGCAATGTGGACTGGGAATCCATGGAGGCAGCAGGCTTAAGTGAGGGACAACAGCTGATCAGAGACGCATTTGATGAGTACGCGCATTTGATTCGTACGGGGTCAGTGACTATGTTGTATTGGAAAAAGGGGATACAGACATAGCTGTCGTAGGCGTTTTTGGTAAAGATGCACTTGCCTGTGCGCCGACCTGTGAACTCTTATTCAAAGATCCAGTCGAGGCGGTAAAAGAAACGGTCGAAGAGATCAGGGAGAACGAGGATGTTGATATGATCGTCTGCGTTTCCCACAGCGGAACCTGGGAGGACGAGAGTAAATCAGAGGATGAAAATCTGGCAAAGGCAGTGCCGGATCTCGATCTGATCTTAAGCGGTCACACACATACAACACTGGAAGAGCCAATAGTCCATGGAGATACCTATGTGGTATCCTGCGGTGAATATGGTAAGAATCTCGGTGAACTTTCCATGACACAGAAAGCAGATGGACGCTGGGAGATGACTTCTTACGAAATTGTGCCGGTCACAACAGACATTGATCAGGATGCAGAGACACAGAACGCCATTGATCAGTTTATGGATACTGTGGACACCGACTATCTGGCACAGTTTGGCTATACCAAGGATCAGGTGTTAGCGGAAAATGACGTGGATTTCTCCACACAGAAAGATCTGGAAAATATTCATGAGGAACACAACCTCGGCGATATTATGTCGGACGCCTATGTGTATGCGGTGGAAAATGCAGCAGATTTTGACGGTGTCCCGGTGGATGTGGCAGTTGTTCCAAGTGGCACTGTCCGTGACACCTATGCAAAAGGCGATATTACCGTGGAGCAGGTATTTAATTCATTTTCCCTCGGAATCGGGGCAGACGGAGTGCCTGGATATCCGCTCATCAGTGTGTATCTGACGGGAAAAGAGTTAAAGACAGCAGCAGAGATCGATGCATCCGTTTCTGATTTTATGACAACGGCGAGATTATATTGCAGCGGACTTGATTTTACTTACAATCCAAACCGCATGATCTTAAATAAAGTGACAGATGTGTATTTGGACGATGGTACGCAGAGAATTGAGCTTGAGGATGATAAATTATACCGCGTGGTCGCAGACCTTTACAGCGGACAGATGTTAAGTGCCGTAACAGATATGTCTTACGGACTATTATCATTGGTTCCAAAATACGCCGACGGAACACCGATCGAAGACTTCGAGGATGTCATTATCACAGAGAATGGAAAAGAGTTAAAAGCGTGGGATGCGATCGCAAGATACATGGAGTCATTTGAGGACACAGACGGCGACGGAATAGCCAATGTGCCGGAATACTACAGCACCACACATTACAGAAAACAGGTAGATGACAGTAGGAATATCGTTGACCTTGTAAAAAATCCAAATAAATTTACTGCTATCATTGTTGGTGCGATTGCGGTGTTGATTTTACTTGTCATTTTCATTATAGTATTAATTAAGAAAATTGTGAAAAAAGTAAAATCCCGCAAGATGAAAAAGTAAAAAAATTTTCCGGTATCGGTGGATCATTCAGACATACGTTGAAAAGAAAGTTTACATAAGTCGGGATTGGCAGGGAGATTCAAAATGAGCGCACAGGACAACATGGAAAAGGTTCTCAGGGAATTACATGTCCTTTTATCAAAAAGCAATCCATATGAGAGAGATTCTAACTATCTGGTCGTAAATAAGAAAGAGATGCTGGATATTTTAAAACAGCTTGCAGTCTGCATGTCAGAAGTTATGGATGAGTATGAACTGACGCAGCAGGGCAGGGAGCAGGCGCAGCGGGAAAACCGGAAGATCGGGGAAGAAATCATCAATGACGCCGAGAGAGCGAAAGCAGAGGACGTTTATGCCGCGTCGGTTATGTATACGGATGAAGCGCTCCGGCGGATACTTGATATTATGGATGAGGCGAATGAGTCTGTGAAAGCGGTCTATGACAGCATGGGAGAAAAGCTTGCAAATGAAAGAAAACTGGTTTCCGGTGACAAGCTGGAATTAAAGAGTCTGCTGCAGGATCTTAAGGATACGGACAAATACATGGGTATTATTGAGGAGCGGAATAAGAAGATCGCGAAGGAGAAGAAATGGAAAGAAGAGGATACGGAATCTTCTCCTTATGCAGCAGTGAAGCCGGAGATCAAGATCAACCGCGATTATTTTGAACAGCAGGGAATCTCGTTTGAAGAACCGGAGGAAGAACAGCCGGAAGAAAAAACAGAGAAAGCTGCCCCTGAGATCAGCGTGAATCTGGATTCTGAGTACTTTAAGTGGAAAGAGCAGGAAGGAAAAGAAGAGGATTCAGAGGATGAGAAACAGCCAGAGAAAAAAGGATTCTTTGGAAAATTTATGAAATAAAATTAATTGTGTACAACCTATTGACAAAGATGCCAATAGGTTGTATTTTATTATACATAAAGATTGAACGCAATTAAATTGCAAACAATATAAAAGAAGAGAAAAACAATGAGTAAATTTTATGATTTTGAAGCGGAAGATGTAATCTGACACCAATGCTTGAAAGTATGCTGACAAGAACACGGCCAGACTATATGGAGAGCGCAGATATCAAATGGAACTTTACAAAGTTTTTAATTGACCGGGAAGGCAATGTGGTAGAACGGTTTGAGCCGACAACAGACATGGATGTGGTAGAGGAAAAAATCAGAGAAATTCTATAATGTTGTAAAAACAACGGAAATTCTGCTCCCAATTGCGTATAGTAAAGATACAAAAAAAGGAAACTATATATGAAAATAAATCGCACAGTATCATTGCCAAAAGGAGCGTAGGAAGTATGAATAGAGAAGAGCAGATCGCAAATGCTGAAAAAGCAACGGTGGATTCGATCCGGGAACAGAGATTTGCAAAGACGGCGGAGCTTGTGAAGATTCCGGGGCATCCACTTCACACATTTACGTTGGAGAACGAAGCACTTGCCAAAACGATTAAAAAATGCAGGGAAGCATTAAAGAGCGGGCATGTAGAGTACAAGCTTATAGAAGAAGTCCGGCAGCTTGCAATCCATTATGCCAAAAAGGGAGATCTTCTTTATCCGCATTTAAAGGTAAAGTATGAGATCAGCGGTCCGTCGGATGTTATGTGGACGGTGGATGATGAGATACGGGATGAATTTGCTGCGCTGGCGAAAAAAGCGGATTCACAGGATGATGAGTGGAAAAAACGTTTCGAGGCGGCACTCACAAGAGCGGACGAGATGATCTATAAGGAAGCCAATATTCTTTTCCCAAATTGCGCATTTAACTTTACGGATGAGGAATGGTTTGGAATTTACCGGGACTCAAAAGATTACGCAGAGTGTTTTGGCGTAGAAAACGGAGTCTGGGAGGATGCAGAGAAGGTGCAGGAAGTAAAAATGTCGTCCATTAGTCAGGATGAGATTGTCATGGCAGGCGGTCACATGACCGTGGAGCAGCTGACAGCAATGCTGAATACCATCCCACTGGAGATTTCGTTTGTGGACACAGACAATATCAACCGCTTTTTCAACGAAGGTCCAAAAGTGTTCAAAAGACCGGGAATGGCGATTGACAGAGAGGTGTTCTCCTGCCACCCGCCGAAGATCGAACAGCAGGTACGCCGTATTATTGAAGAATTCAGAGCGGGAACGCTTGATAAAGTACCTGTCTGGATGGATAAAAACGGTAGAACCATGTTAGTCACTTATATGGCAGTCCGTGATAAAAGCGGAAAATATCTTGGAACTATGGAACTGGTACAGGATATGGAATTTGCAAAAGAATATTTTCAGAAATAATTAATAAGTAGAAATCTCCTTATGGGAAGCAGCACGATACTCGCGTGGTCTGCTTCCCATAATTGTTTTAAACTGCTTTGAAAAATAGCTTGGGTTGGAAAAACCAAAATGGGAATCATTGTTTTGATGCCTCCGGCTATGGTACAATATTGGAATCATAGGTGGAGGCATTTTATATGAAAGTGGTAGTGGCAATTGATTCTTTTAAAGGGAGTATGACAAGTATGCAGGCGGGAAACGCCTGTAAAGAGGGGATTCTTGCGGCGGCGTGTGCGCACTGTGGCGGTGGGGCAGCAGCCGTGAAGGGCAGGAAAATTGCAGCAGATAATTTGGATGTTGTCGTAAAACCGCTCGCGGACGGAGGCGAGGGCACAGTGGAAGCGTTGGTAGAGGGAATGAACGGAACGTATGAGTATGTGACCGTGACAGGTCCGATGGGAAATCCAGTGAAAGCAAGATATGGCATTCTGCCAGATCAAACAGCGGTGATGGAAATGGCGGAGGCATCCGGCATTACACTGGTAGAAGAACCATTAAATCCGTGGAAAGCGACATCCACAGGAGTCGGAGAAATGATCCTGGATGCAGTACAAAAGGGATGCCGCAAATTTATCATTGGAATTGGCGGCAGTGCGACGACAGAGGGCGGTATCGGAATGTTATCTGCACTGGGCTATGATTTCATGGATGAAAACGGAGACATATTGCCACCGGTTTTTGCCTCGCTGGAAAAAGTGGTGCAGATAGAAAATAATCGTGTGCCGGAAGTGTTAAAAGACTGCCATTTTCAGATCGCATGTGATGTGACAAATCCGCTTTGTGGAGTGGAGGGGTGTGTTTACGTTTTCGGAGCGCAAAAAGGTGTGAAGGAAGAAGAAAAAGAGAGCATGGACAGGGCGATGCAGTCCTATGCGGCATGTCTGGAAAAATTTACCGGCAAAAAGCTGAGTGACATTTCGGGCACAGGTGCAGCCGGAGGACTTGGATTTGCGTTTCTGTGGGGGCTTCCGAAGGTGGAACTGAAACCGGGAATCGACATTGTTCTTGAGGCAGTCGGGCTGGCAAGTGAATTGCAGGATGCAGATATCGTGGTGACAGGGGAAGGCTGTCTTGATTTTCAGACGGCAATGGGAAAAGTTCCGGTCGGTGTGGCAAAGGCAGCAAAGCAATACGGCTGTGAAGTGGTCGCTTTTGCCGGAAGTGTGACAGAAGAAGCCATAAAATGTAACGAAAAGGGAATCGATGCATTTTTCTCCATCCTGCCGGGTGTGTGCTCACTGGATGAAGCTATGGACACGGAGACTGCGCAGAAAAATATGCGGAATGCGGCGGAGCAGGTGTTCCGGTTGGTTTTGGATTTGTATGAACATAAGTCCTGAATAAGATTGTGTTAAAAAGGAAAATGAAATTGAACTGCGTGACAATCTGATATAGAAAAAAGTTATGAATAATGTTAAAAAATACATATAAAACCACGGAAAAATGTTGCAAATATGCGACAAAAACGAAAGAAAAATGTTAATATGAATGTAAGAAAAGGGAATCCTAACATTTGGAGGGCGTGACATGCTAAAAAGAAAAGTATATCAGGAACTTTTAAAATGGAAAGAAAATACAGAAGGGAAAGCGCTGTGCATTATAGGCGCGAGACAGATTGGTAAGACAACGTTAATCCGGGAATTTGGAAAAAATGAGTATGAACATTTTGCAGAAATAAATTTTGTGACAGATGAAAAAGCAGCAGATATTTTCAAAGATAAATTGACAGCAGAAGCAATCATTACGAATCTGACTGCATACCTTCAAAAACCGTTGGAGCCTGGAAAGACATTGATTTTATTTGATGAAGTGCAGGAATGTCCTGCTGTCCGGTCGGCAATCAAATTTCTCGTGGAGGATGGCAGGTTTGACTATATTGAAGCTGGTTCATTGTTAGGAGTTCGGTATAAGGAAGTGAAATCTTATCCGGTTGGATTTGAACAAATTTTACCAATGTATCCGCTGGATTTTGAGGAATATTTATGGGCAAATGGAGTACAGGATAAGACCTTGCAGTATTTGAAAACCTGCTATGATAGGAAAGAAAAAGTTTCTGATTTTGTGCACGAAACACTGTGCAAACTATTTTATAGTTATCTTGTGGTCGGGGGCATGCCGGAAACAGTTCAGATTTATATTGACACGCACGATATTGCAAAAGTTGTGCAAAATCAGAGAAGCATTCTCGATTTGTATCGGTTGGATATTGCAAAATATGCAGAGAAAAGTGACAAACTGAAAATCAAGGCAATTTTTGACAGTATTCCGGCACAGCTCAATGAGAAAAACCGCAGATTTAAATTAAACAGTATCAATGTGTCCGCCAGACATATCCGGTATGAGGACAGCTTTAACTGGCTCGCGGATGCGGGGGTTGCATTGCCGTGCTATAACGTAACTGAGCCGCAGGCTCCATTGCAGCTAAGTGAGAAACGGAATCTGTTCAAACTATATATGAATGATGTGGGACTGCTTTGTGCTTCCTGCATGGAAAATATTCAGTTTGATCTTTTGATGGGAAATGTCGAAATTAATATGGGGAGTATTCTGGAAAATGCTTTTGCACAAAACCTGAAGTCAAATGGATTTGAGCTTCATTATTATGATTCCAAGAAAATTGGAGAACTGGATTTTGTTTTACAGAAAGGGCTGCATACGGAGCTTGTGGAGATAAAGTCTGGAAATAATTATAAAAAGCATCTGGCAATGGATCATGCAATGAAGGTGGAACAGTGGGAGTTCGAGCAAAGCATTGTTTTCTCAAAATCAAATGTTGAAAAAGAGGCAGATGTTTTGTATCTGCCGTGGTATATGATTCTTTTCTTCATGCAGGAAAAAGAGCCGGAAAAACTGATTTATGAGATTGATCTGAGCGGACTGTAATAAGTGATAGGAAATGAAAAAACGATAGAATCTGCAAAAGAGGCGGATGCAAGAAAAGAGAATTATGTGTATTATGTGAGATAAACATTGCGAGTAAATATACAGAAAATAAAACCGGGACTGTCGCAGGACAGTCCCAGTTTTGTAAAAAGCATTATGCTTCTGCAT
>ERZ779758.523-NODE-523-length-10883-cov-2.15386_pt1 | contig 10883 bp, 8 predicted proteins | sample MGYA00511256_ERZ779758 | MGnify/ENA primary metagenome ERZ779758 (study PRJEB29588, sample SAMEA2162460) | human gut metagenome | biome: human gut; feature: human-associated habitat; material: faeces | place: Denmark | collected 2008/2010 ... | reverse complement strand
ATGGTGAAGAAATTGGATATGTAGCAAATAAAAGTGAAATAGAAAATGAAGTAAATAATTATATAGAAAGTAAAGAAGAAGGGGTTGCTTTTAGAAATTTAGAAGCTGAAGTTAAATATGAGCCTAAATTTGTAAGCAAAAAAAGTTCGAATAAAGACGATGTACTAGAAAAAATAAAAGAAAACATTTCTACAGTATACACAGCGTATGGAATAACTATAGATGATCAAATACAAACATATGTAAAAACTGAAGAAGAAGCAGATAAAATCGTTTTAGACTTACAAAACGAATATAAAGATAAACTAGTACTTAATATTGGAGTAAAGAAAATATTTGAAAAAAAAAAGATAGAAACAGAAGAGGAAACTGTTGCTATTGCAAAAATAAAAATAGAGAACTTAGATAAAAAAGTAGCACAAAAAGAGGAAGAAGCAAAACAAGCTAAAGTTGCAGGAAAGCCTGAAAAGAAAAGTAGCAATAAAGTTGTTGTTGCAGTAAGACCAGTTAATGGTGGAAAAATAACATCCAGATTTGGAGAAAGAAGTAGTATTCGCTCAAGCTCACATACTGGTTTAGATATAGCATCTCCATCTGGTACACCTATAAAAGCAGCAGCCTCAGGAACAGTTACATTTGCAGGATATAAAGGATCATATGGGTATTTAGTAAAAATTAAATGTGATAATGGTTACGAAATGTGGTATGGTCATTGTAGTAAATTATATGTAAAAAACGGACAGAGAGTTTCTGCAGGAGAAAAAATAGCAGCTGTAGGTTCAACAGGTAATTCTACAGGTTCGCACTTACACTTTGAAATAAGAAAAGATGGTAAAGCTTTAAATCCTCAAAAATATATGTAATATATGGAGTGATTTATGAGTAAAGTAATAGACAAAATAAAGCAAAATATGCAAGAGCGTAAAGAGAAAAAAGAAAAAAAAGAATTAATAGAAAAATTAAAATACATGAATGATGATGAACTAGAAGAATTTGTTATAAAACAAATTCAAAAGGGAAATAGTCAATCAAAAAAAGCAGCAGTTACAGCCATACAAACTATAGGAACCCGAAAAACAACTAGAAATCACATCACAAATAAGTGATGAATTAACTAAAAAAGATAGGACACAAATAATTAAATCGATAGATGAACCAACAGCTCTATTAGATGATAATGGCATAGATATTATAAAAGCTTTAGATAAAAGACAGAAAATAGAAATAGTAGAACGTATACTAACAAATCAAAGAGCTAAAATTGGAAAAATGTCTTTAGCAGAAATTTCGGAGAACCTAGACAAAATGTATTGCTTAGTTAATGAATCTAACGATTTTTCTTTAATGAAAGTTATAGAAAAAGTTCAAGACAAGTTAGAAGAAATAAAGTTACAAGAAGAAGTTTCAAGCAGTGCAAAAAAAAGAGCAAAAGAAATTAAAATAAAAGTTGTTAAAATTGCAGCTAAAAAGGTTGTGTCTAATTATAAAAATATAGGATATTGTATGAGAATAACAGAATTTATGAATAGCGCAATTCCTATTAAAATGGGACCAGACGCAGAATTAAACAGGCAAAAATATACAAAGCAAAAGGAATTTTTCCTAGATATGGTAGGCTACGAAGGAAGAAAATTAAGAATGAAAAATGCTAGAAGCACAATTGCAGAATTATTACAAAAAGAAGAAGAAAGACATAAACAAGGTGAGATAAAGAAAATAGAACGTGATGCAGGAAAAGGTGTTGTAGAAAAAATTACAAAATTACATTCAGACAATTCAGATGCTTCACGATAAATATTAGATATATTAAACATAAAATTGTAAAAAGAAAGTAGACTCGAAAAAGATCGTGATATACTTTCTTTTTTTGTATTAGAGAATTATAACGTATCCTAAATTTTATTAGAATTTACATTTGCAAGTAAAATATTAGATGTGCTTTTTTGTGTTATAGAAAAATTTTCTATTGACTTTAGAAACCGAATAATATATTATTAAAATTGTATAATTATATTAGGGAGGCGTTTTTTTATGGCTGAAACAAAAAATGATAGCAATAAGATAGAAAAAGTGATTAATGATTTAGTAGAAAGAGCAAAAAAAGCTTCAAAAGAATACAGAAAGCTAAATCAAGAGCAAGTAGATAATGTTGTAAAAGCTATGTCTATGGCAGGTTTAGAACATCATATGGAACTTGCAAAACTTGCAGTAGAAGAAACTGGAAGAGGGATATATGAAGATAAAATAATAAAGAATATGTTTGCTACAGATTATATATATAATAGTATAAAAAATGAAAAAACAGTTGGAATAATAGAGGAAAATATAGAAGATGACTATGTAAAAATAGCAGAACCAATTGGAATAATTGCAGGAGTAACACCAGTTACAAACCCAACATCAACAGTAATGTTTAAATCAATTATTTCTGCAAAGGCAAGAAATGTAATTATATTTGGATTTCACCCATCTGCACAACAATGTAGTAAAAGAGCAGCAGAAATATTAAGAGAAGCTGCAGTAAAAGCAGGGGCTCCAAAAGATTGTATATTATGGATAGAAGAACCATCTGTAGAAGCAACGAGTAGATTAATGAATCATCCAGACGTAAATTTAATATTAGCAACAGGTGGACCAGGTATGGTAAAATCTGCTTACTCATCTGGAAAGCCAGCTTTAGGTGTTGGACCGGGAAATGTACCATGTTACATAGATAAAACAGCTAAATTAAAAACATCTGTAAATGATTTAGTATTATCTAAATCATTTGACAATGGAATGATTTGTGCTTCTGAGCAATCTGTATTAGTAGATGAAGCAATATATAAAGAATTTGAAGATTTAATGAAAAATGCTGGATGTTATTTTGTATCACCAGAAGAAAAAGAAAAGTTAAAAGAAGTAATGTTTAATAAAGAAAAAGGATATGCATTACAATCTAAAATTCCAGGTCAAAGCCCATATAATATTGCAAAACAAGCAGGATTCGAAGTTCCAGAAAACACAAAAGTATTAGTAGTATATGAAGAGGGAATAGGACCAGAATTTCCATTTTCTAAAGAAAAATTAAGCCCAGTACTTGCATATTATATTGTAAAAGATAGTAAAGAAGGTATAGAAAAAGCAGAAAAATTACTAGAAAATGGTGGACTAGGCCATTCTGCAGTTATACATTCAGAAGATGAAAATATAATAAAAGAATATGGAAAAAGAGTAAAGGCAAGTAGAATCATTGTAAACCAACCATCATCACAAGGAGGAATAGGTGATATATATAATTCATTTACACCATCACTAACATTAGGATGTGGTACATTTGGAGGAAACTCTACAACAGATAATGTATCTGCATTAAATTTAGTAAATATTAAAAAGATGGGAAGAAGGAGAGTTAATATGCAATGGTTTAAAGTTCCAAAGAAAATATATTTTGAAGCAGGTTCTATAAAATATCTAGAAGATATGAGAGATATAACAAGAGCTTTTATTGTAACAGATGAATCTATGGTTAAATTCGGATATGTTGATAAAGTGTTATATCATTTAAGAAAAAGACAAGATTATGTACATTCTGAAATCTTTTCAGATGTAGAGCCAGACCCATCTTTTGACACGGTTAAAAGAGGTGTAGAAGCAATGCAAAGATTTAATCCAGATGTAATTATTGCATTAGGTGGTGGTTCTGCAATAGATGCAGCTAAAGGAATGTGGCTTCTATATGAAGATCCTGAAGCAGATTTAGAAGGATTAAAATTAAAATTTATGGATATAAGAAAGCGTACATACGAATTCCCAGAGTTAGGAAAAAAATGCCAAATGGTTGCAATACCTACAACATCTGGAACAGGTTCAGAAGTTACATCTTTTGCAGTTATAACAGATAAACAAAAAGGAAGAAAATATCCACTAACAGCGTATGAATTAACACCAAATGTAGCAATAGTTGATCCAGACTTTGTTGCAACACTTCCAAAAACTTTAACAGCAGATACAGGAATGGATGTTTTAACACATGCTTTAGAAGCTTATGTTTCTAACATGGCAAACGACTATTCAGATGCTTTAGCAGAAAAAGCAACAAGATTAGTATTCGAAAATTTAAAGGAAGCATATAACCACGGAGATAATAAATTTGCAAGAGAAAGAATGCACAATGCAAGTACAATGGCAGGTATGGCATTTACAAATGCGTTTTTAGGAATATGCCATTCTATGGCACATAAATTAGGTGCAAAATTCCACTTACCACATGGTAGAATTAATGCAATTTTATTACCATATGTAGTAGAATATAATGGAAGTAAACCAACTAAATTTACATCATTCCCTAAATATGAATATTTTATAGCAGACGAAAAATATGCGCAAATAGCTAGAATGGTTGGCTTAAAAGCAGATACAGTAGAAGAGGGAGTACATTCTTTAGCAGAAGCAATTAGAAAATTAAATAAAGACTTAAATATACCAGCATCATTTAAAGAAGCAGGAGTAGATGAAAAAGAATTTTTAGACAATGTAGATGAACTAGCAGATAGAGCATTCGAAGACCAATGTACACCTGCAAACCCAAGATTACCATTAGTAACAGAAATAAAGAAAATATTATTAGACAGCTACTATGGAAAATAAATATCGAGATATCGGGATCGGGGGACGGTCCTAAAAATCCCGGTTATGAAGTATAATATAAAAATAAAGAAAAATGTGATAGTTTTTATAACTATCACATTTTTTAAAATAAGGAAAAGGGATTTTAAGCTACGTCCCCAAATCCCTGTTAATTTTTTTCTAGCCTAATGTGAATATCTCTTAACTGTTCTCTAGAAATAAAGCTAGGGGCATCCATCATTAAATCTTGAGCTTTGCTATTTAAAGGAAAAGCAATAACTTCTCGAATATTTTTTGCACCAGTAAGAAGCATAACTATTCTATCTATTCCAGGAGCTATTCCAGCATGTGGTGGAGCTCCAAATTGAAAAGCTGTGTATAAAGCTCCAAATTTTTCTTTTACTTGCTTTTCGGAATATCCAGCAATTTCAAAGGCCTTAAGCATAATTTCTATATTGTGATTTCTAACTGCTCCAGAAGAAAGTTCTATACCATTACAAACTATATCATATTGATATGCTGTTATATCTAATGGCGATTTATTAGATAAAGCTTCTAAACCTCCTTGTGGCATAGAAAATGGGTTATGACTAAAAGTGATGTCACCATGTTCATCTAGTTCATACATTGGAAAATCTACAATCCAACAAAAACTAAATACACTATTATCAATTAAACCTAAACGTTTTCCAAGTTCATTTCTAATTTCACCAGATAAAGTATTAACAAGTTTTGGCGATTCTGCAATAAAGAATAGGCAATCACCTGGTTTAGAATTTGTTCGTTTTATAAGTTCTAACCTAGAGCTGTCTGGTATAAATTTTGCAATGGGACCTTGAAATGTTCCATCTTCTAAAATACGAAGCCAAGCTAAACCTTTAGCTTTACATTCTTTTATTGCGTAGTCTGTCATACCTTCGAAAAAGCTTCTTGGCTCATTTGCAACATCATGTGCAGAAATGGTTCTTACCAATTTACCTTTAAAAGCGTTTAAAGTTACACTTTCATCTTCAAAAATATCTGTAACATCAACAATAACTAAAGGATTTCTTAAATCTGGTTTATCTGACCCATATTTAAGCATAGCATCTTTATAAGCTATTCTTGGAAATGGGTATTCTACTATTTTTTTATCTGAAAACTTTGTAAATGTTTTGTATATAACAGGTTCTATAACATTAAATACATCTTCTTGTGAAGCATAACTCATTTCCATGTCTAATTGATAAAATTCACCTGGAGTACGATCTGCTCTGGAGTCTTCATCTCTAAAACAAGGTGCAATTTGGAAATATTTATCAAATCCAGAAACCATTAGTAATTGCTTAAATTGTTGTGGAGCTTGAGGAAGTGCATAAAACTTTCCACTATGAATTCTGCTAGGCACTAAGTAATCACGAGCTCCTTCAGGAGAAGAACTTGTAAGTATAGGTGTTTGAATTTCTAAAAAGTTTTGTTTTATCATTTCTTCTCTTAAAAATTGTATTATTTTACTACGTAAGATAATATTAGATTTTAATTTTTCATTTCTTAAATCTAAATAACGATATTTTAATCGTAAATCTTCTCTAACTTCGTTATCTGAGTTTACCTCGAAAGGTAAATCAGCAGTTCTTTTTCCTAAAATTTTGATGTCATCAATATAAATTTCTACAAGACCGGTTTTTATCTTTTCATTTATTGTATCTGCATTTCTTTTTCTAACAATACCTTCTACAGATACAGAAGATTCAATAGGGATATGTGAGGCAAAATCTACAATATTAGATTCTGCAGAAGTTACAACTTGTGTAATTCCATACATATCTCGTATGTCTAAAAATACTAGACCTCCTAAATCTCGAATTGTTTGCACGAATCCTGCAATTTTTACTTTTTTCCCGACATCTGCTAGTGTGATGTCACCACATGAGTGTGTTTTGTACTTTTCCATAATAAACCTCCTAAATATTGGATTTTCCAATTATAAACCACATATACAAATAAAAAATTTTAACTGTGGTTTTATATGATAGGCATCAAAAAATCCCTATCATATATTGAAATATGATAGGGACGAAATACTTTCCGCGGTGCCACCCTATATTGAAAACATGGTTTATTAGTTTTCCTCTTAATTTATTAAATTTAAATAAAAACAATGTGTTATTCAATTGCGTTTTTCTAAAAGGGCTTTCAGCCTCTAGACCCTTAATCTCTATTAGCAACTTGCAAAAGCTCGTCATTGTTTACATAGGAATTTGGTAATGGGTTAAATGTAGTTTACCATAATGCCTATAAAATTATTTTACATAGTATTTGCAAATTTGTCAATATTTATTTAAAATATTATGGTAAACTTGACTTTTAGAAATAAATGAATATATAATAAATGCGATAAAAAACGCAAGGAGATGAAGGTATGAGTAAAAATACAGTAAGTAAAGATGAATTATTACACATTGCGAAATTAGCTGATTTAAATATTAAAGAAGATGAGATGGATAAATATTTAGAAAATTTGCAAGAGATATTAAATTTTGCAGATATAATAAATAAAGCAGATGTAAACGATTTAGACATTACAATTGGTGCAAATGAAAATAAAAATGAATTTAGAAAAGATGAAGTAAAAGAATTTGGAGATTTAGAAGCTTTACTTCAAAATGCACCAAGTAAAGAACAAAATATGTTTAAAATTCCAAAGGTTATAAATTAATAGGTAAATACTTAAGCCAATATAAATAAAGGAGGCAAATATGAATATTACAGAATTAACAGTACATGAGCTTAAAGAAAAATTAGAGAAAAAAGAGCTTACAAGTTATGAAATTATAAAAGCATATATAGAAAAAATAGAAGAAAAAGAAAAAGATGTACAAGCTTTTGTTACAACTCTAGAAAAAGATGCTTTAGAGAAAGCAGAAGAAATAGATAAAAAAATAGCAAGTGGAGAAATTGTAGAAAAATTAGCTGGAATTCCAATAGGAATTAAAGATAATATATGTACCAAAGGTGTTAATACAACATGTTCTTCAAAAATGCTAGAGAACTTTGTTGCACCATATGATGCAACAGTTATGGAAAAAATAAATTCGGAAAATCTTATAAATTTAGGAAAATTAAATATGGACGAATTTGCTATGGGTGGTTCAACAGAACATTCATATTTTCATGTTACAAGAAACCCATGGAATTTAAATAAAGTACCAGGTGGATCTTCAGGTGGATCTGCTGCAGCTGTGGCAGCTGGAATGGTACCATGGGCATTAGGAACAGATACAGGAGGTTCTATAAGAGAACCTGCTAGTTTTTGTGGTGTAGTAGGATTAAAACCAACTTATGGTTTAGTTTCAAGATATGGTGTTGTAGCATTTGCATCATCATTAGACCAAGTGGGACCAATTACAAAAGATGTAACAGACTCAGCAATGCTTCTTAATATAATTACAGGAAAAGACAAGATGGATTCAACATCTGTAGAAAGACCAAAAGTTGACTATACAAAAGCATTAAAGAATGATGTTAAAGGTTTAAAAATAGCAGTTCCAAAAGAATTATTTGCTGAAGGAATAAATGAAGAAGTAAAAGAAAGTTTAGAAAAAGCGATAGAAACATATAAAAAGCTAGGAGCAGAAATTTCAGAAGTTTCTTTAAATATAGCAGAATATGCTTTGGCTTCATACTATATAATTGCTTGTGCAGAGGCAAGTTCAAATTTAGGTAGATTTGATGGAGTTAGATATGGGCATAGAGCAAAAGAATTTAACAACTTAAAAGAACTATATAGGAATTCTAGAACAGAAGGTTTTGGACCAGAAGTTAAAAGAAGAATAATATTAGGAACATATGTATTAAGCTCAGGATATTATGATGCATATTACAAGAAGGCACAACAAGTACGTACATTAGTTATGAATAAATTTAAGAGTGTATTTGACAATTATGATGTTATTTTAACACCAACATCACCAACAGTTGCTTTTGATATTGGTTCTAAAATTAATGATCCACTTGCAATGTATTTAGCAGATATTTGTACAGTTTCTGTAAATATTGCAGGTCTTCCTGGAATATCTATTCCATGTGGTGTAGATAAAGAAGGAATGCCAATTGGTATGCAATTAATTGGAAATAGATTTACAGAGGAAACATTATTAAATGCTGCATATACTTTCGAACAAAAAGTACAATTTAGAGAAAAATATAAACCGGAATTTAAAAAGTAGTAAGGAGGAAAATGATGGTAATAGATGGTTATGAAGTAGTAATAGGGCTAGAAGTTCATGCTGAACTTTCTACAAAAACAAAGATATTTTGCTCATGCTCTACAACATTTGGTGCAGAGCCTAATACACATACTTGCCCAATTTGTATGGGAATGCCAGGAACACTTCCTGTACTAAACGAAAAAGTTGTAGAATATGCAGTAAAAGCAGGTCTTGCAACAAATTGTGAAATAGAAAGAAATAGTAAAAACGATAGAAAAAATTATTTTTACCCAGACTTACCAAAAGCATATCAAATATCTCAATTTGATAAACCATTGTGCAATAATGGATATATCGAAATAGAAGATGATGAAGGAAATAAAAAGAAAGTAAGACTTTTAAGAATTCATATAGAAGAGGATGCGGGTAAATTAAATCATGATGAGTTTGCAGGAGGAAGTTTAGTAGATCTAAACAGAGCAGGAGTTCCATTAATAGAAATAGTGTCTGAGCCAGATTTACGTTCAAGTGGCGAAGCTGATAGATATTTGAAAAAACTAAAATCTATATTAGAATATATAGAAGTGTCAGATTGTAAAATGCAAGAAGGTTCTTTAAGGGCTGATGTAAATGTGTCTGTAAGAAAAGTAGGAGACACAAAATTTGGAACAAGAACAGAAATGAAAAATATGAACTCTTTTAAATCAATAACAAGAGCAATAGAATACGAAGTAAAAAGACAAATTGATGTTTTAGAAGATGGTGGAAAAGTAGAACAAGAAACTTTAAGATGGGATGATGTATCTGGAAAAACATTTTCTATGAGAGATAAAGAAGATGCACAAGATTATAGATATTTCCCAGATCCAGACTTGGTTGCAATTAATTTATCAGAAGAATATATAGAAAATATAAAAAATAATTTACCAGAACTTCCAGAAAGTAGAAAAGAAAGATATATTAATGAATATAATTTATCTGAAAAAGATGCAAATATTATAACAGGTTCTAAATATTTGTCAGATTTATTTGAAGATGCAAGTGAAGTATGTGGAAATAGAAAGGCTGTTAATAACTGGATAATTTCTGATATTTCTAGAATTTTAAATGAAAAAGAGTTAGAACCAGATCAAATACCATTTAAGGCAGAGCATTTAGGTCATTTAGTAGAATTAATAGATAAAGGAACAATTAGTTCTAGTATTGGAAAGAAAGTAATAGAAGAATTGTTTGAAAATCCAGCAGAGCCAGAAGAAATTATAAAAGAAAAAGGTTGGATACAAATTTCAGACGAAGGAGCAATAAAAGAAGTTGTAATAAAAGTATTAGAAGAAAATCCAAACTCTGTAAGCGACTATAAAGCAGGAAAAGATAGAGCATTAGGATTTTTGGTAGGACAAGCAATGAAGCTAACTAAAGGAAAAGCAAATCCACAAATGTTAAATAAAATGCTAAAAGACGAATTAAGCAAATAATTTATAAAACCGGGATTAAGGGACGGTCCTTAAAATCCCGGTTAATTTAATTCTTCTTTTATTTTAGAAAAAGCAAAACCTCCAAATAGAAAACAAAAGAAATATGTAGTACCAACTTGGAATAATAATACTCCGATTTGATATATAAGAGGATGTAAATAAAAGAAATTATAGTATGTTAATGTTAGAATTGACAACAATAATATAAAAGAAGAAAATATAATTCCATAATGTACAATTTTTTTTGTTGAATTATCTATTTGCATTTGTAATCACTTTCCTTCCTTAATTAAATTATGGTATGAATTTAAGTATACAAAACATCTTCTAATAATTATAGGATAACATAAAATAGATAGTAAAACAAATGAAATAATTACCATTTTCCGATACAATAAAAAAAGAAGACGTCTATTAAAATAGAGTCTTCAAATAAAAACTATGCATAATTTTTATTATAAATTATAAGCAATTAAGCTTTTGCAGCATTTAACTTTTTAGAAAGTTGAGATTTTTTTCTAGCTGCTGTGTTTTTTACTATAACACCTTTAGCACAAGCTTGATCTATTTTCTTTGTAGCAAAAGAAGTTAATGTTACAGCTTCTTCCAT
>ERZ779758.516-NODE-516-length-10960-cov-4.37506_pt1 | contig 10960 bp, 9 predicted proteins | sample MGYA00511256_ERZ779758 | MGnify/ENA primary metagenome ERZ779758 (study PRJEB29588, sample SAMEA2162460) | human gut metagenome | biome: human gut; feature: human-associated habitat; material: faeces | place: Denmark | collected 2008/2010 ... | reverse complement strand
TGAGGAACTGTACCGGAAGCTGATAAAGCAGATCGTGGTTTACAAGGACGATTCCGTAAGAGTGATTTTTCCTAACAATAACAGTATAAAGATAGGCTACCGGGATTTATAGGAGCCGGAAAGGAGCAGATATGCCACAGACAGCGGTGAAGAAGAAAGTATCCATGATACCTGATAAACCGCAGTATGACAGGAGCATCAAGCTGTCAGAGAAGAAACTGCGTGTGGCGGCCTACTGCCGAGTCAGTACAGAACTTGAGGAGCAGGAGAACAGCTACGAGGCACAGGTGGAATATTATACCTGAAAAATAGCAGAAACAGACAACTGGAAAATGCTGGGGATTTATGCTGATGACGGAAAGAGTGCAACCAACACCAAGAAGCGTGACGATTTCAATGCCATGATAAAAGATGCACTGGACGGAAAAATCGACATGATACTAACAAAGTCGGTAAGCCGATTCGCAAGAAATACGGTAGACTCCCTGCTGACCATCCGAAAACTGAAAGAAAAGAATGTGGCGGTGTTTTTTGAGAAAGAGAGTGTCAACACCTAGGACGGAACCGGAGAAATCCTGATTACTATCTTAAGCAGTCTGGCACAGGAAGAAAGCCGTAACATCAGCGAGAACACTAGATGGGGTGTGGTCCGAAGGTTTGAAAATGGCAAGATGATAGTCAACCACAACAAATTCATGGGGTACACCAAAAACGAAAACGGAGATCTGGTCATTGTACAGGAAGAGGCAGAAATCGTGCGGTTGATTTTCAGGCTATATCTGGAAGGATACAGCGCCAAAAAGATAAGCCAGTACCTAGAGGAGAATGGCATAAAAACAGCAACCGGGCAGGATAAGTGGTATGACTCGGTAATCTTTAAAATGCTCCGCAATGAAAAGTACATGGGAGATGCCCTACTACAGAAGACCTACACCGTAAATTTCATGACCAAGAAAAAGGTCATCAACAAGGGAATTGTGCCACAGTATTATGTGGAAGATGACCATGAGCCAATCATACCGAAGGAATTATTTTACCGGGTGCAGGAAGAACTGGCAAGGCGAGCATCCATGAATAAATCAGCAGTTACACGCAAGAAGAACCAGAAAAGCAAGTTTTCCTCAGAATATGCCCTTACCGGTTTGCTGCTCTGCGGAAACTGCGGTCAGGAATATAGAAGAGTCACATGGTCCAGAAATGACAAAAAGAAGATTGTTTGGCGGTGCAGTAACCGACTGACAAACGGAAAAAAGCACTGTAAAAGTCCGAAACACTGGAAGAGGGAGCTTTAAACCGGGCAGTCATGGAGGCCATAAACAGAATCACCAGGGGGGACGGAGATTTCGTGGGAGCTTTTAGACAGAACGTCATCCGGGTAATCGAAAGCTATGGTGGAGAGCAGGAGCCGGATGAATATGATGAAAAAATCAAAGAAAAGGAAGAAGAGATGGTGGCTCTGATTGCAGAAAATGCAAGGGTAGGTTCCTACACCGATGAATTCGATGAGAGGTACCGCAGGATTGCGGAAGAAATCAATACCCTAAAAGAGGAGCAGATAGAGGCCAGACGGAAGAAAAAGCTGGCTGACAGTTATGAACAGCGGTTGAAGGATATGGACAGTTTCTTAGAGAAACAGACCTGTCAGATACCGGAATTTGATAATGACCTTGTAAGAAGGCTGATAGCAAGCATCAAGGTAGTCTCTGCCGAGAAGCTGATTATCCAGTTCTAGTCGGGGATCGTCATGGAGCAGGAAATCAGATATGAGTAAATGACAGGCAGGGATGACAACTGAATAAGGAAACGGAATTCCTGCCTGTAAAATAAATCCGTGGGATTTATGGTAAGTATAAAATGCCCGATGGGTTCGGGTGTTTTATTGTTGGCATAAATAAAGTGGTAAAAAATGTGGATTGTAGAAATAAAGTACTATCAAGTATAATTAAAGAGATAGATGGTGCAAAAAGGGAATTAAATGCTAAAAATAAGATAATAGTCCAAGTGTGAGGTTGAGAATATGAATTATGAAATAGAATTTAAAATGATAGAAATAAAGGATTTGTCAAAAATTCAAAAGAGAAAAATGGCTAAGGATGATATTTTTGAAGCCGATGTTGAACAGGTTGAGGATATAGCCGATGTGTATTGTAAAGACATAATGGCACGAATTGAAACCTTACTTGCTCCGGATTGTAAAGTGAAATATATTGGATGCACAGACAGGGTAGGAAATTTTGAGTTTAAAGTATCCTACAAGAATATTGAGTATACCGTAATATTTCAGATGGATACCTACGAATGGAATAGACAATTTACTATTAAGATTGGCTATTCCCAGATACGCGTAGGTATACCGGTTCCGCAAATGCGTGAGAAAATAGCAGGATATGACCATTTCCTGGAAAAACTGAAAATAAATATTAAAAACTCATTGATTAGAGACTGGTACAAATGTGTTTGGATAAAGGATAATCAATCGCTGGAATTATCCAGGGATGTGTATTCAGATATCTATATGGCAGAGAATGAACTTCGGGCATTTGTCAGTAGAATTATGATAGAGCATTTTGGAATTGATTGGCATGACAGACCAGAATTTTATAAGTTAAAAGCCAGCATTGAGGAAAATGCTGTAATCATAAAAAGGAATGTGCCTAACTTTAATAACATAGATGTCAATCTATATACGGTAACCTTGGAAAAATTAATGGATACGGTAATGTCAGATGTTTATTCTGATGCTATGCAGGATAGTCCTGAAATGCAAAAACTTATTAAAGAAAGAATTTTTGCAACAACACAATTGGATAAAATGAAGTCGGCATTAGATTTTCTAAAGAATAGATATGTTAAAAAATATAATATATGGGAAAAGTTTTTTAAACCGCTAATAGCTGATCCGGTAAAGTGGGAAGAATTACTAACATCTTTTATTGCAAATAGGAATCATGTGGCACATAACAAATTACTGGATTATATGTCCAAAGAAACGATGTTAAGTGATACCAGAGAATTCAGAAGATTTATACGAGAGGCAGTTATTAAGTTTGATGAGGAAAACTGTTCGGAGGAAGTTGAAGAAACATTGCAGGCAATTGCAGATCAACGAGAATATGAGCAAGAAGCCCGAATGGAAATTGTAGAATCAGAGTCTGGTGTAAAGATAAGAAATAAGACGAAGATTTTAAAGTTATTCCAAGATACAATAGATGAGATTTATACAGATGCAGTCAATAAGGTATATTTTGATGAAGGAATTGAAGTATTGGGAGAATGTAAGCTGCAGGATACGGTAGACGAACAATTGCTGTTTTCAATAACCGGCAGGAGTGGTAAAGCGTTAGAAATATATGGAGTTATCGATATTGACGATTCTGAGGGTACTGCAAGTGTTATGCAAATTAGAGTATATAATGCAGATGAAAATATCGTAAATGGCGATATTGAATATGTGAATGGAGAAGCAGAGTATAATATAGAACAGACAAGCCATATGCCTGTGGTCATGGATTCATATGATGACAGTAATGCTGAGATTATTAAAAATGCAGTAGACGAATTCTTGGAAAGAGAAAGGGAAGACGAAGCAATTATTTCCCATGGAGAGAAAAGAATGACTGAAGAGGATTGGCATGCAGAAGAGATGGATGCATTAGAGAGTAATCAAGAATAACATAAAAATATTATCTGTATGAGATAACGTGGAAGTAGTATTTTATCAAACAATATGTTAAAATTGATTTGCTGATTATGGAAGAAAATGCAGGAAGGAGTGAAAAAATTGAACGAAAAAGAATTACTGGAAATTATAGGAAAAGGCGAGAGTCATACGACTGAGTTCAAGAAATCCACAACAGATATCACAAAGGATGTATATGAAAGTATCTGTGCATTTTCTAATAGAGATGGAGGTCATGTTTTCTTAGGTGTGAAAGATAATGGGGAGATACTTGGTATAGAACCCAATTGCATTGAAAAAATGAAGAAAGATTTTGTGACTGCAATTAACAATGCAAACAAAATGTACCCACCGCTGTTTTTAACACCGGTAGAGCATGAACTTCAGGGAAGAAAAGTACTGCATATTTATGTTCCGGTTGGTACGCAGGTAAGCAGATGCTCTGGTCGGATATATGATAGAAATAATGAATCTGATATTGATATTACGGATAATGAAGAACTTGTGTATAAATTATATGCAAGAAAGCAGGGAACCTACTTTGTAAACAAGGTATTTCCAGAATGGGGAATGGATGTACTCCGTCCTGACATAATAGAACGAGCTAGAAAAATGACTCGTGCAAGAAGCAACAATCATCCTTGGCTGTCAATGGATGATGAGGAACTGTTAAGAAGTGCAGGTCTTATTTTATTAGATCATGAGAGCAGAAGAGAAGGAATTACATTGGCAGCGATTCTCCTGTTTGGAAAAGATACAACTATTATGTCGGCACTTCCGCAGCATAAAACGGACATGATTTTTCGGGTACAGAATTTAGACAGATATGATGACAGAGATGTGATTGTTACCAATTTGTTGGACAGTTATGACAGAATGAGTGAGTTTGCTAAAAAGCATTTAAATGATCCATTTGTTTTAGACGGAATGCAGTCCGTCAGTGCGAGAGATGCAATTTTAAGAGAAATCATATCGAACAGTCTGGCGCACAGGGATTATTCAAGTGGTTATGTGGCAAAGATGGTGATAGAGAAAGACCGGATATTTGCGGAGAACAGTAACAGAACGCATGGATATGGGAATTTAAATTTGAATACATTCGAGCCATTTCCTAAGAATCCTGCAATTTCAAAGGTGTTTAGAGAAATTGGTCTTGCGGATGAGTTGGGTTCCGGTATGCGAAACACTTATAAATTTACCAAGTTGTATTCCGGTGGAATTCCGCAGTTTGTAGAAGGTGATGTTTTTAAAACTGTGATTCCGTTGAATGAAACTGCTACAATGAAATCGGGTCCAAAGGCTAGTGACCAAGTCAGTGACCAAGTCAGTGACCAAGTCAGTGACCAAGTCGGAAGTGATGCAGTTGTAGAAAAAATACTTGAATTTTGTAAAACAGCAAGGACCAAGAAAGAGATTTCCGAACATATAGGTTATAAGAATTTAACCTATATGACAAGAACTTATATTAAGCCATTATTGGAAAGTGGTAAGCTGGCATATACAATACCGGAGAAACCACAGAGCAGGTTACAGAAGTATATAACGAAACAGTAAATCGACAGATTAAAGCCTCCAAGTCAAACGAGATTTGGAGGTTTTGTCATGTCTATTTTAGTGAAAATTATTCTCGTGACAGGTTGATTTATGGTATAATGTTTCCAATGGTTATAAAAAAGTGTATCTTATATAAGTGATGTATTGTTTGGAGGAAGTAGCTATGATTGAGAAAGTGCAAGAAACACATTTATATAAATGGCTATGTGAAAAAAATAGTGAATTCTTAGGACAAGTTAATGAAGCAATTCGGTATGCAGAAACCATGCTACCATTAATCAGTAAAGTTTTTTCTGATTATACTGTACATGGAATAAGGCATTCTATTAATGTAATGGAGTATATGTTTTCTTTAATTACAGATATAGACTTATTAAGTGAATTAGAAGTTGTATTGCTGATATATGGTGCATTATTTCATGATATAGGAATGGTAACAAATGAAAATGAAATTAATGATATAAAGTCCGATAATTCTGTTTTGGGAGAACGGAAATATAGTAAAGTATTTGAAAAGTACGGGGAAGAGAATCTTTCTTTGCAGGAATGTATTAGACCAGTACATGGAAAACGTTCTAGAGAACATATTGAAAATCAAATGGATGAAAAGTTGTTTCGCATACCAAATTCAAGTGTAGTTTCTTTTCGGGATGAGCTTGGATTAATTTGTATGTCACATAATGAAGATTTTGAATGGATAGAGAAAGAACTTTCTAATCAAAGTAAAAAAGGTCATTTTGAAATTAATTCACAATATATTGCAGTATTGTTAAGAATCGCAGATTATTTGGATATTGATGAACAAAGAGCACCACTGTATTTGTATAAGTATTTGCAACCAAAAGAATTTGGCGACTTGGAGTGGAAACAACATTTTGTAATTGAAAATTTTGATAAAGTTGTAATGAATGAAAAGACTGGATTAAAAGAGATAATTTTTCAAGGAACTAGTCAAGAACCGTCTGTCCATAGAAAATTATTGAAATATTTTGATTCTATAAATGGTGAATTAAGAAATGCAGTAAGCCTTTGTGAACGTTTTGTGGGCTCAAAATATCTACTGCCATTAAAAACAAGTGTTATAAATAAGATTCAAACAAAAGATTTTAGTTTTTCAGATTTAAGATTGTCATTAGATTATAATGCAGTAACTAATTTATTGATGGGTGAGCATATTTATGGTGATAAAAAATACGGACTTAGGGAACTCATTCAAAATTCAATAGATGCTTGTAAAACAATGGAAGAGTCATCATTGCAAATGGAGGAGTTTAGATATCAAAGTTATCAGCCATTTATATCTATTGTTTTAGATAAAGATAGAAGGCAAGTAGTGCTAATGGATAATGGAAGTGGTATGTCCATAGAGATTTTAAAAAAGTATTTCTTGAATGTAGGGGTATCCTATTATGCATCTGATGATTACTTATTGCAGGGGAGAAATTATTCTCCAATAGGGCATTATGGAATAGGTTTTTTGGCTTGTTTCATGTTATCAGATAGAGTAGAGGTAAAGACAGTTTATTATAAAGACCATAAAATGAACAGAATTTCATTTGAAAAAAATAGTGAATATATTTGCCTTACTTACGAAAATGATAGTAGACAACAGGGAACAGAAATTATTTTAGATTATGACCAGTGTATGGGTGTATTTGATAATAAAGTAGAGAATCTAGTTTCGTTTGTAGAACGGAATTTTCTTGACGCAGGTATTCCAATTAAAATATCTACTATGGAAAATGGAAAACCTAATATTGTTGAATGTGTAGTTAAAAAAATTGGACAGATAATTCCGGATAATATATGTTTGAACGATTATTTAGACGGAGTAGAAGCATATGTTGATTGTACATATAAGCAAATCAATTTTGCTACACATTTGAGAGATTTGAATGGATGTGACAGTTATTATTATAATGATGCGAAATATTCGCTGGATAAAGAAGATGCTTTGTTAATAAAAGATTGTGTAATCGATGGAAAAATTCAGTTTATGAACATTCCTATTATTTCAGAAAGTGATGAAAATGATTTTTTAAAGGCATATGAAGTATTGGATGATTATGAGGAAGCTCTTGGAAAAATAGGGTGTTTTGAGTCTATAAATGTATGGGCCAGAGAAGAAGAGATTACAGGTTATGCACTTTGTGTAGAAGAATCTAGTGCATTAATAATCGGAGGATATACATTGGGAGGATTCAGAGATCAGTTTGGTCATGCGAGTTATACACCAGTGCAGACAACATATGTTGAAAAAGCTGTTATTGCAAATGAAGCAAATATGGTTTTACCATACAATGAGTCTTGTGTTGTTTCAGGAAATTATCGTTGGGAACGTACAGATTTGTGTTATGTAAAAAACGTGTTGCTTTCGGGATTAAAGATTAGTGTTCCTTATTTAGTAGATGGAGTTGTGCTGAAGGGAGCTGTGATAAATATTACAAATTCTGAGTTTGTTCCTAATGTGTCACGGAATAATATTAATACATTACAGCAGGCAAAATTATCGTATGCAATAGGAAAGGCAATTCATATGTGGATACGAGATAATGTTTCCTTAACATCAGAACAAAAAGGATTATTGGATTTGTTCATTGAATCAAAATACAGTAAGACGAATTGCTGTTTAAAGTAAGTGATAAATACTTGACAGTAAAAAATATAATAAGCAATTATGCAGAATGGATGATTACATGTTTATTCCGGTAATAGATTCAGTATTAGAAATGAACCCTACTGAATTTGAAAAGTATGCTTTACAGATTTTACAAGATCATATCAAAGGGTTAAATAATGTGAAGTTTATACATAATAAGGTAGTCGAAGCCTATGATGGAAATTATCAATTAGACGGATATATAGAATTTGAAGTAATGGGGGTGCTCTATAAAACAATAGTTGAGTGCAAACATTATAAATATCCTATAAGTAGGGAAATTGTGCAAAAGGTTTATGACAACCTTAGAGCTATTGGTGCACAAAAAGGAATTGTAGTATCAACATCCAATTTTCAATCAGGTGCAATTGATTATGCAAAAGCGCATGGCATTGCGTTAATTCAAATGACAGAAACAGAGGAAATATTTCATACCAGATGTCACTATAGCGTAGTTGTTAATCACCCTTATGTACCGAGAAATGGCGGACAACCATATATTGGTGTTATGATAGGGAGAGGTAAAGACGGTGTTGGTGTAACTTGTTCATATTTATCAGCGTTGTCAGATGCACTGGAGAAATTTATATTACCGTCAGAATGAGAATAGAAACAGGAGGTCTATTATGGCATCAGTAGATTATGCGTGGAGCATAGAACTAGGACAAGAATTAACGGCATCAGAAGCTCATGAAAAATGGTTTATGGGAATACTCTCTGATAAAACAATGTTTGAATGTAGAGATGAAAACTGTCATGCTCAAATTACTTGCGTTAATATGGATAAGCAACAGTATCAAATGAAAATGCGAGAACATTTCAAAGTTTATGGACAACATTCAGAAAAATGTGAAGAGGTAAAGAGAAATAAAGATGTTAATAGAAAATATAAGACAGGAGCGGGAACGGAATCACCAGAACTAGAAGAAGAAATAACATTCAGCATGGAAAGGTTGCCGAGCCATAAAGAAACACAGATAGATAAACATAATGATGATTTTTCAGAGGGACAATCTGTTGAGAACAAAGTAGTAAAAAAAGAAAAGGAAGGTGTGAAAAGGAGCGGTTCTAGAAAATCACATCTATATCTAGTACATACGCTGGTAACAAAGTATTTATATGGATTGAAAAATGGAACTTTAGCTAAAATAAAAGTAAATATTTGTTGTCCTGGAAGCAAGAAGATATATCCAACTCCCTTGGACAAATTGTTTAAAAATATTAAAAGCACTCCCTTTGTGTCAGAAGAGGCATGGAAAACGAAAATATTTTTTGGTAAAGCCAATATCAGTAAAAATAAGAAAGGCGAGTATTGGGTTAATTTTGAAGAACCGTTGTATAACGACGAGAGGAAGGTGTGTTGTGTCATTAATCAGCAGATAATAGATAATACACTAAGTAAAAATGCATCCAAGAAACTATTAGAAGGTTTTTTATATAAGGAAAATATATATTGTTTTGCTTTCGGAAAACTTAAGGAAACGAAAGACAGAATTTATATAAATATATTAACATTAGATCATTTGGCATGTACAACAGAAGATATTGAAAGATTAGATGATTTGTGCTAGATGAAGAATAGGAAAAATGGTTGGAATCAAGCCTCCAAGTCCTTAAAGATTTGGAGGCTTAATTCTGCCCATTTTTTTGAGGAAAGCAATTTCCGAAACAAACAATCTATGGTACAATGGCGTAAAGGTTTTATGCAGTTGCTGTACCATAGAGAAAGAGCAGAACACAAATCACATGCAAGTTAGTCTGACCTGTATCGTAAAAACAAATCTAATCTTTTTCTATGGCAGGTGCAAAGTGGTGCATCATGCTTAATTTTGCAGGTCCGGTAGGGGACTATTGCATCATTTTTGAATCCAAGGCTTAACGAAAAGCCAAGGGATGTGCATCTTTATTGCACACTCATGGCATGTGGAGATAGTTGTTCTTTTGTCCCAACAAAAACCAGATGACACGATAGAGATCGACTTAGACCTGGACGAGCTGGATGCCGCCAGTGCCGAGTTGAAAGCAACCTATCAGGAAATCAAAGATTATGTGCTGAAAGAATTTGGCTTGAAGGTTTCAAGTTTATATATTTCTCAGGTAAAACGCAAATGTGGAATTGAAGTGGGAGAAAACTATAATCTTCCAAAATCAGAAAATGCAAGAGTTCCACAATGCCCGAAAGAGAAAGAAGATGCTATCAAGGCTGCCCTGAAATATTTTGCGATGATCTAAGGACATCGCTGATTTCAAGGAGGAATAACACATGAAAAGCACATTTGAAAAAATGGGTGGAACCTACACACTTGGCGCAGACGGAATTTACTATCCGAATCTTGTCAGTACAGATGAAGAACCGCATTATGGGAAATATGGAATGATGCGGAAAACATATCTGAAAGAGCATCGTCCGGCAATGTATTCACTGTATATGTTGGAAGACAGATTGACAGAACATCTGAATCTTGTGGACGATGAAGCACAGATGATGGAGAAGCAGGGGATTACGGAGGAATTGAAAGTTCGTGATCAGATGGAATGGGTCAGAGTGGTAAATGGTATTCGTAGTAGGGCAGAAGAGATTGTGTTAAAAGAATTAGTGTATATTTAAGGTAATGGAAAGCTCTTTCGGGAGCTTTTCGTTGATTATAGAAAATTTAAAGATGATAAAGTGTAAGGTGGAGGTAAAATTATATGAGAGATGATTTTTCACAAAGAACAAAGGATTTGTTAGCTAATAGAGTTGGATGGAAATGCAGCAATCCTAATTGTAGAAAAGCAACTCGTGGAGCAGGAATAGGAAAAGAGAATATCATAAATATTGGAGTTGCATCTCATATTACAGCAGCTTCTAAAGGCGGACCAAGGTATGATGAGAACATAACGTCTCAAGAGAGAGCATCAGCAGAAAATGGAATATGGTTATGCCAGTCGTGTTCAAAATTAATAGATTCAGATGTGAATAGATATACGATTGCTAAATTGAAAAAATGGAAGGAAATTTCAGAGCAAATGGCAGTTCTTGATTTGGAAGAAGCAACAGCAGAGGAGCAACATGAAGATAAAGAACT
>ERZ779758.506-NODE-506-length-11160-cov-2.76992_pt1 | contig 11160 bp, 9 predicted proteins | sample MGYA00511256_ERZ779758 | MGnify/ENA primary metagenome ERZ779758 (study PRJEB29588, sample SAMEA2162460) | human gut metagenome | biome: human gut; feature: human-associated habitat; material: faeces | place: Denmark | collected 2008/2010 ... | reverse complement strand
TTCTGCTCTGTCTCTCCGAAATGCTTTTTGGGTTCCTTGGTGGTTATGATAACGGAACCGATGGCATCGCCCTCACATATTATCGGGCTTATCGCCTGCGCCTGAAATTCCTCCTCGCCCTGCGTGATAGGGACAAAACGTCTTTCCTCGCGTGTAGCGGTAATATTTTCACGTTCTTCTATGAGGTTCTCAAGCTGTGTGCTGATCGGTTTCATTAGCATATCTTTTCTGGATCCGCCCGACACCGCTATTATCTGGTCTCTGTCCGTAATGCAAATAACATTGCCCGTTGTCTGTGCAAGTGACTCGGCGTACTGCCTTGCAAATTCACCGAGTTCCCCCACCGGCGAATATTTCTTAAGAATTATCTGTCCTTCCCTGTCAGTATATATCTCTAACGGATCGCCTTCCCTTATTCTTAGGGTCCGTCGGATTTCTTTGGGAACAACAACTCTCCCAAGGTCATCTATTCTCCGCACAATTCCTGTAGCTTTCAAGCTTTTTTCCTCCAATTTCATATTTTAACAAGAGTGTTTCATCACTCTGTTCATATAATTTTGAAGTTATTATGTGGAAATCTTAAGAAATTATTCCTTATGTTTTGCTTTCAGCGCTTTCAGTATGTCGTCTATATTTGATTCTTTTGCGACCTTAGGATATTCTTTTTCAAAACCAACCAGAATATCCTTTGAAACGGTTTCATCTCTTTTGACCAATGTATAAACAGACTCCAAATCTGCCGTATTAAGTGCACTCTCAATAAACGGTTTTGAATCTTCAGGAAAATCATTCCATCCTCCGTAAAGACGGTCTACCGCTTCATTAATCTTATCAAATGTTATAGGTGTACCTTGCTTTTGATGCTCTGCCAAAATACCTATTACATCAGAAAGGTCATTTTTATACTTTCTCCCCGAACGAAGCTTCATGGCTATGAGATATTCTGCCGATATAGTCCTGACTGACAATACGCCATAAAATGTTTTGTAGTAGACCGAGTATTCATCCAATTTCGGAGAATACGAGCCGGTGCGCATAAAATCAGCATTCAACCAACCATTCGGCAGGTTGAATTTATCCGCGACATGGCTGATTGCATCCTTCATGGACGATGCGGCATGTATGACTGCATCAATATCGGTAGTCATATCACGAAAACCGTAATTTGTTAAAATAGCAGCACCTCCAACCAAAACAATTTCTGCCGGCATTGCTTTACCGCTTATCCGCCTGAACTCTTTTGCAAGTGCTTTGAGATAAGTGTCCAGGTTTTCCTTTGTAAAATTTTCAGATGACATTCCGCACCTCGCTTTCTACGATATTAAATCGTATAAACTCCGGAATCGCCTCTTTTATGGATTGCTCTTTAATCTGCGGATTATTTGTAACCTCCGACATTGCCAAAACACTCGCAGGATAAACTGTATCCCGCAATTTGAGTCGACGCAGGTCATCATACTGTGTACAAATCGGCACCTGATTCTCACGGCTTACATAGTCAAGCATGGCAAGGAGATACAGGCTTTCGCGGTACCAGCCTTTCTGATAATCTTTGCGAATTTCATCCTTTTCAAGCAATTCGATGATAAACGGAATATCGCCGAGTTCTTTCAGCATATGGCAGGTATTACTTTTGAATAGTTCAAAATCACTGCGTTTATCAAAGCAGGATTCTATTAAACTTTCCATCGTGACACCAAGTGCTTTGGAAATACGGTAAACCGTTTCAGCGGAGCATTTTTCAAGCTGTGCTTTGCCACTGCATATATCATTCACTGTAGTGTACGGAACTCCGCTGTCCTTAGATAGGCGGTATTTCGTTATTTTTTTCTGATTAATCAATTCATTCACTGTCACCGCGCATCACCTCCCGATACTATTATTATATCGGTTGGCCGTTATAGTGTCAATATTGTCTTTGCTGCGTATTTTTCTCCCCTGTGCTTTTTCTGTCGATTGCCTCTCGCAGCTGTTTCATCGGAAATTCAAATATTTTCGTGGACAATACTACCGTAAGCATCACCGATGTTGCCATGAAAATCATTTTTCGGATATCAGTATTACACAAATTTCCAAATTTAAGCAATGTGTCCGCTCCCATAATAAGCGGCCAGTGCCAGAAATACACATTGATCGTATTACATCCCATATATGATATCCCCGGAATTCTGCCTGTCGGAATGACCATAATCGCCGCGAATCCGGTGCAGATTGATATTATATAGCACACCATTCTCGCAACAAATCCGTAATCATATATATCCTTATAAAAAGCATTTCTTCCGGTAAAAAGATGCCTCAATATGTAGAAATGTTCCCTCTGTCCAAAACACAGATATCCCCAGACCGCAAGTATAATCATTCCGAGCGGAATAAGCCATCCGCTGAAACCGGCAATCTTGTCCGGCTTTATGACTGTACCAAGCAGGAAAAACGGCAGAAATACTAATGTCCTTGAAATACACAGAAAATCTCCGATATTTTTATCATATCCTGTAAACGCCGCAAGCACCATTGTTATAACAATAACCGGCCTTTTATCCGAGTTGCGCAATATATACGCAATTCCTATATAAAATGCCATACAGAACATAAACCACGGCGCGCCCATTTCGGACAGAAGTGTAAACTCAGGTTTTCCACCCGCCGCATATTGTGCTATATATGTCACTATTTTAAGAAGAAATCCGGATGTTATGTAAAACATCATCTTCCTGCCGATTCTCTCCGGTTTATAAAACATTCCGCTTATAAAGAGGAAAACCGGCATATGAAAAGCATATATGAACAGATAAAAACTCTTCATAAGCCCCGAATGTGCCACCAGTGTGTCAGCAAAATGTCCTGCAACAACCAGAACAATCATGACAAACTTGATATTGTCCCACCAGCATATTCTTTTGGTATTGTTCACTGCATCCATTTTATCTCCGCTAAACACTCAATAATGAATATTCTTCCAAATTCCAGACCTTATCAACCACATCATTGTAGAAATCAGGTTCATGACACACTAAAAGTATCGCACCCTTATATGCCTTCAATGCTCTTTTCAGTTCATCCTTGGCATCGATATCCAGATGGTTTGTAGGCTCATCCAATAATAATACATTTGTCTCAATATTAATAAGTTTACACAGGCGCACTTTGGCCTGTTCGCCTCCGCTGAGCACCCTTACCTTACTTTCGATATGTTCGGTTGGCAGTCCGCACTTAGCCAGTGCCGAGCGCACCTCATATTGTGACATCGAAGGAAATTCATCCCAGATTTCTTCAATACATGTATTGTCACCCGGTTTGATTTCCTGTTCAAAATATCCCTTATAAAGATAATCACCAAGTTCCGCCTTACCGGAAACAGGCTTGATAAGTCCGAGTACACTTTTTAAGAAAGTTGTCTTGCCTATTCCGTTGGTTCCGACAATTGCTATTTTCTCTCCACGCTCCATTCTCAGATTAATCGGTTTGGAAAGTGGTGCATTCTTATCATATCCGAGCACAAGGTCATCCGTTTCAAAAATAACTTTGCCCGCTGCCCTTGCTTCCTTGAAATTAAATTCCGGCTTCGGCTTCTCTTTTGCAAGCTCAATTATATCCATTTTATCAAGCTTCTTCTGTCTGGACATCGCCATATTACGTGTGGCGACACGCGCCTTATTGCGCGCAACGAAATCCTTAAGCTCGCCTATTTCCTGCTGCTGGCGCCTGTACGCCGCTTCAAGCTGTGCTTTCTTAACTTCATACACCTCAAGGAACTTATTGTAATCCCCTACATATCTATTGAGTTCCTGATTTTCCATATGATATATTATATTAACAACGCTGTTCAAAAACTCCATATCATGCGATATAAGTATAAAAGCATTCTCATATTCCTGAAGATATCTTCTAAGCCACTCTATATGATTCTCATCAAGATAATTCGTCGGCTCATCAAGAAGCAATATGTCCGGCTTCTCAAGAAGAAGTTTTGCCAATAAAACTTTCGTTCTCTGTCCGCCGGAAAGTTCGGTCACATCACGGTCCAGTCCTATCTCTGCAAGCCCGAATGCTCTCGCAATCTCATCAACTTTCGCATCTATAACATAAAAATCATGATTGGTCAGAAGGTCCTGTATCGTTCCGGATTCCTCCATCATGGCTTCCATCTGTTCTGCATCGGCATCAGCCATTGCCTCAAATATCGCTGTCATTCTCTCTTCCATCACATACAGAAATAAAAAGCCATAACGAAATACTTCGCCGATAGTCATCCCAGGTTCCAGTACCGTGTGCTGGTCAAGATATCCTACCCTGATATTCTTCGCCCATTCCACTTTGCCCTCATCCGGCATAAGCTTTCCGGTAACAATATTCATAAACGTGGACTTACCTTCGCCGTTAGCTCCGATAAGTCCGATATGTTCTCCCTTAAGGAGTCTGAAAGAAACATTATTAAAAATGGCTCTGTCGCCAAAGCCGTGGCTTAGATTCTCAACATTAAGTATCATTGTAAAGTCCTCTATTCCAGAACACGTGTACATGCAATAACTGATTTCTGTTCCGGATTATCACTGTTTTTTATGAAAGTTGTCTCGCACGAACACACTTCCCCTCCGGTAAGATGTCCTTTAAATTGGAATGTAAAAACTTTATTGTTGCTCTTAAAGAACTTGTCCATATTCTCAGCCGATGTCACGCGTGTAAATTCAGCACGGCTGTCCTCCTCAAGCACATTCTCAACATAAGCATCAAACATCTTGCGCATCGGTTCTTTTTTATAGGAACTGGAAATTTTGTTATCATCCTTATATAATGTGGTAAGTGTCCCATCCACATAATTAAGTTCGATTATTTCGTGGTATATATGACAAAGCAGCGGATAAAAATCCGCAAGAATTTTCTTGTTATATCTTTTCTGTTCTTTTGTGACATCATTGATACTGAATATAAATCTTGATTTGCCTTCGCAGTCTCCTATGTATCTTATCGTAATTCCAAGCCACATCCAGTCCGTATGTTCCGTCCGGCGGCTTATGATAACATATTGCTGTTTCTTATTAAGTCTGGCATTAATCACTGCCTCTATCAGCCGCTGGGTTGTCATAGCCTCATGGCTGTCCATATGTTCATTATCACTCATATACAGTTCAAGCGGCGATGTCTTATAAATCCTTGTATATTCAGAATTAACCTTAAGGAGCTTAAGGTTGACTTCATCATACTCATATAATGCCATCGGACCGATAATTTCTTCCATAAATGCACGCAGCTGCGGCGATTTGACATTAAGAAGATTATCAATGTCCACATCCTCATAATCAATGCGTGCATCGCCATCATCTATCTTATGTCTGCATTTCTCCTTGAATTCATCAACCGAAACAGGTCTTGAATAATAGTATCCCTGAATATAATCGCTTCCGATAGTCTTAAGTAACGATGCCTGTTCGCCTGTTTCTACACCTTCTGCGACAACGGTCATTCCAAGCCATTTGGCCATTCGTATAACGCTGCTGACCACATTGCCCGCCCTGTCCGATTCAACTATCTCATCTATTAATTTCTTGTCTATTTTAAGTATATCAAAAGATAAATCCTTAAGAAGGTTCAATGACGAATATCCCGTTCCGAAATCATCCATAAGAACCATATAACCGGACTTTTTGAGCATATTAACCGTGTTGATAAGGCGTTTCGGATTATCAACATATGCGCTCTCAGTGATCTCTACGCGCAAAAACTCCTTCGGAATATTGTATTTGTCAACCAGTCCGTCAAGTATTTCCAATAAATCATCATGATACAGATTCGCTCTTGAAACATTAATGGAAAGCGGAACAAGAGTCTCTCCGTTATCCATAGCTTCTCTTATTACTCTGCATGCTTCTTCCCACACATAGTGGTCAAGCTTATTGATCATATAATTTTTCTCAAATACCGGTACAAAACGTCCCGGCATAAGAAGTCCGTATTTCGGATGTTTCCATCTTACAAGCACTTCCCCGGCCGCAATAACGTCCTTCTGGATGTCATAAATTGGCTGTATCACAATGAAGAATTCCCTGTCCGTAATTCCTCTATCCATATCTGATACCAGCTGCTGCCCTGTAAGGAGTTCTTCTCTCTTGGTCTCTGTGTATACTTCTATCTTATCTGTATGTATTCCTTTAATGCTGTTAAGAGCCATAAGTGCCCTGTCACACATCTTGATAACCGGAATGGTTCTGTCTTCCACGTAATAAAGTCCGGCCTGTATAAAAAGCCTGTATTTCTCATTCGCAGTTTCAATACTGTATTTCATTCTGTCGGAAAGTAATGCTGTATCTATATTATCTCTGTTGCAAAAACATATGAACTTATCGCCACCGATTCTGCCGATAATTCCGTCTGAAAATATCTGTCTGCTGAAAGTATTAACGATATCCTTAAGGACCTTATCTCCCATTGCCATGCCAAAAATATCGTTAACTACCTTAAATCTCTCTATATCCCACGCGAGTATCATATATTGCTTTTCTGAGTTCTCATCGAGGATTCTCTGCGCTTCTTCCATAAAGCTCTTAAAACTCAGCACTCCAGTAAGAGAGTCATATACCAATCCATTATTCTTATTATCCATATTCATCATAGCATCACCTGCATAAACTTTCCAATACTATAACGGCAGTGCGGCTTTCCGGCACCGCACTGCCGGCATTAAACATCTGTTAAATCAGACTTCTGTAAAGCGCTGCAATTTCCTCAACGCTTGTTTCTCTCGGATTACCCGGTCTGCATGCATCATCATAAGCTGACTGTGCAAGGAACGGAATATCCTCTTCCTTAACTATTTCCTTAAGATCTGCCGGAATTCCTACATCATGTGAAAGCTGTCTTACCGCATCCACTGCTGCTTTTCTGTATTCCTCCTGTGACATGTCATCAACGCCTTTAACGCCCATTGCCCTGGCAATCTCTCTGTACTTCTCTCCTGTTGCAGGTGCATTATATTCCATTACCGTAGGAAGTATGATTGCATTGGCAACTCCGTGTGGTGTATCATAAAGTGCGCCAAGAGGATGAGCCATTGAATGAACAATACCGAGACCTACATTGGAAAATCCCATTCCTGCAACATACTGTCCGAGTGCCATTCCTTCTCTGCCTTCCGGTGTATTGTTAACGGCATCTCTTAAACTTCTTGCAATGATCTCAATAGCCTTGATATGGAACATATCCGAAAGTTCCCATGCTCCTGCCGTGATATATCCCTCAATAGCATGTGTAAGAGCATCCATACCTGTAGCAGCCGTAAGTCCCTTAGGCATTGTTGACATCATCTCAGGATCTACAAATGCAACAACCGGAATATCCTTAGGATCTACACATACCATCTTACGATGCTTGGCATCATCCGTGATAACGTAATTAATGGTAACCTCTGCGGCAGTACCTGCTGTTGTCGGAACAGCAAATGTTGTAACTGCTTTATGTTTCGTAGGTGCCACCCCTTCAAGGCTCACTACATCCGCAAATTCAGGGTTATTGATAATAATGCCTATTCCCTTGGCTGTGTCCATTGATGAGCCGCCGCCGATTGCGATTATATAATCCGCACCTGATTTCTTAAATGCTTCTACACCTGTCTGCACATTCTCAATGGTAGGGTTCGGCTTAATATTGGAATATACCTCATATGCAAGTCCTGCACCATCCAGTACATCAAGCACCTTCTTGGTAACACCGAATTTGATAAGGTCAGGATCCGAGCATACAAATGCCTTCGTAAGTCCGCGTCCTATAGCCTCGCCTGCTATCTCTTTAACTGCCCCGGCTCCATGATATGAAGTCTCATTAAGTATAAATCTGTTTGCCATAATAACCTTCTCCTTTACATTATGGGTCAATACCCTCTGATAGTCACATTTTACCATAAAAGCATATATCATACAACCAAAAAAGCGGTATTGACGCATATTGACGTATCATGAAAAAAACCAAAAAAACGGCCGCCCGTATGAAACGGGCAGCCGTTATAATCATCGTCATATCAGCCTAACATCATTCTGTCATTATCAAGCTCTTTACCGCTTGCAATAGCGAATTTTTCAAGAAGATCCTCTACTGTGAGTTTCTTTTTTTCTTCTCCTGATATATCGAATATTATATTACCACTATTCATCATGATAAGTCTGTTGCCATGCGCAATGGCATCTTTCATATTATGCGTTATCATGAGCGTTGTAAGATTGTCCTTCTGTACAATTTTCTCGGTAGTGTCAAGCACCTTGGCGGCAGTCTTAGGATCAAGTGCGGCAGTGTGCTCATCAAGAAGCAGAAGCTTAGGTTTCTTAAGTGATGCCATAAGGAGCGTAATAGCCTGACGCTGTCCGCCCGAAAGCAATCCGACCTTGGAAGTGATTCTGTTTTCAAGACCAAGATCAAGTTCTGCAAGAAGTTCCTTGTACTGTGCCTTCTCTTTAGCCGTAATTCCCGGCATAAGGCTTCTGAATTTGCCTCTTCTTGCTGCAAGCGCAAGATTTTCATCAATGCCCATCGTCGCAGCTGTTCCCATCATTGGGTCCTGGAAAACCCTTCCGAGATATTTGGCACGTCTGTGCTCAGGTATTCTGGTAACATCAATATTGTCAATATATATCTTGCCGCTGTCGACCAGCCATGTTCCCGCAAGTGCATTGAGAAGTGTTGACTTTCCGGCACCGTTACCGCCGATTACCGTAACAAAATCGCCTTCGTTAAGTTCAAGGCAGAGACCGTTGAGTGCTGTTTTCTCATTAACCGTATTAGGGTTGAATGTCTTATAAATGTTCTCTACTTTTAACATTATTTGGCAGCCCCCTTTCTGACCGGCTTGGCAAAGATTTTCTTTTTCCAATAAGGGCTTGTGACCGCTTAAGAAGTGTCGTGTCAACACCGAGCCACATTATCACTCTCATAACCACATAGTATATGATGCCTCCAAGCAATACTCCTACAAGCTTGAGTGCGAAATTCTTAAATATTTTATCAAAAAGTGCAGAACCGATTACAACGGCTGCAAGTCCAATTACGATTGCTCCACGGCCCTGGTTGATATCGACGCTCGCCGTATTCTGTGATACCGTTGGAAATCATAAGTCCTATTACTTTATTGACATTGATGTTAATGCCCTGTGCGCGTGACATATTAGGGTTACATCCGGTAGCTCTTAACGACGCACCGCGCTCTGTTCCGAAGAACCAGTAAAGTATTCCAATAATTACTATGGCGCATACCACAACCACAAAAATAGTGTTCTGATAGAACGGTATAGGGTTGGCTTCCGTCGATTTAACCGATCCCATATGTGATATAAGGTGGTACTTCTGTGCATTAATTGCCAGATTCGCCTTATTATCAAGTATTTTAAGGTTAATTGACCAGAGTCCGAACTGCGTTATGATTCCCGCGAGTATTGCCGGGATTCCCATAACGGTATGAAAAAGTCCTGTTGCAAGTCCCGCAAGCATTCCGCTTATAACTGCCACAAGGAGTCCAAGCCACATCGGCTGTCCTTTGAGCAACATCGTGATGCAGACCGCGCCTCCGAGAACCATCGTTCCGTCCACAGACAAATCCGCTATATCCAGTATTTTGTAAGTGATGTAAACGCCAATGCCCATTATTCCCCAGATAAGGCCCTGGGCAACACCGTTAGGCAGTGCATTTAAAAGTGCTGTTATGTCCACACCAATTCCTCCAAATTATAATTAATTATTTAGCAATTGCTTCATATCCGTCCGGAACTTTAATTCCGAGATCATCGCAAATCTCTTTATTGTATTCTTTAGTTACGTTAGGAGCGAATTTAATATCCATTGTTGTGATATCAGCTCCGTTTACAAGAATATCATAAGCCATTTCACCGGTTGTGTATCCAAGGTCATAGTAACTGATTGAAAGTGTTGCGACACCGCATCCCTTGCAGATACCTTCCTCGCCTGCTATTACAGGAACCTTAGCCGGACGGCATACATTATCGATTACCGACGTGCTTGATGCTGCTGTGTTGTCTGTAGGAATGTAGATTACATCTGAAGCATTAGCTGCTTTTTCACATACTGACTGGATATCGTTTGAGTCAGTGAATGCGAAATATTCGCATGTATATCCAAGCTTGGTAAGCTCTTCATTGATAACATCTACCTGATATTTGGAGTTAGGCTCTGCTGAACAGTAGAAAAGACCTACTTTCTTGGCATCAGGGAAAATCTCATGAAGCATGGCTGCCTGTTCGCTAAGAGGCGCAAGGTCCGATGTTCCTGAAATATTACGTCCTGTTTTACCGCTCCAGTCACTCATATCAAGTGCTGTTGCATAATCTGTAATAGATGTTCCGAGTACCGGAATTGTAGTTGTTGCCGATGCTGCTGCCTGAAGAGGTGATGTAGCGTTGGCAAGAATGAGATCTACATTTGAAGATACAAAACCATCAATAATAGTAGCACATGTAGGTGTATCTCCTGCTGCATTCTGCTCGGTAAATGTAACCTTATCTCCGAGTTTCTCTGTAAGAGCGTCCTTGAATCCCTTGGTAGCCGCATCGAGAGCTTCATGCTCTACAAGCTGGCAGATGCCCACATTATAAGTCTTATCTTTGTCTGACGAACCGCCTGATGCGCTCTTGTCCGACTTAGAACATGCTGTTGCTGCAAAAACCATTGACAGGCAAAGGCCTGCTGCGATAATTCTTTTAATCTTTTTCATAATGATTCTCCTTTACATATATTCAGATAACGTGTGCATCACACATGCATCCGTTATCATTCGGTTTAGTGCTTTTACGCTTTTATGCTTTTATGTATCAAAGCACTAGTCTATTATAAATTATCATTAACATGCCGTCAATGCCATTTTTCAAAATCCTATCACATTGGAAACTTTAAACGGACACATTGTTTTTTTATTATCTTTTTACAATAGTTTTATAAAAAAAATAAACCAAGGAGGTTATTATCATGCGTATAAATTTCAAGAGATTTTTTCCCTGCATGCTTGCGGCAGCACTTATCTTGGTGTCCGCTGCCGGATGCGCAAAATCAAACAGTTCCGTACAGGAAAACACGACAGAAGCCGTCATTCCAGACAGCCTGATAACCATCAAGGACAGCGACACCGACACTGATGTGTCCGATGCTGTAGAAATCACATTAAACGGC
>ERZ779758.496-NODE-496-length-11477-cov-5.91569_pt1 | contig 11477 bp, 9 predicted proteins | sample MGYA00511256_ERZ779758 | MGnify/ENA primary metagenome ERZ779758 (study PRJEB29588, sample SAMEA2162460) | human gut metagenome | biome: human gut; feature: human-associated habitat; material: faeces | place: Denmark | collected 2008/2010 ... | reverse complement strand
CGCCCCCCCCCCCACTGCCGTAGCCGCTTGACCCGCCACATTGGGGCTTTTAGGAATTTTTTAGGACACTCATGTGCATTTACCTTAGCTGAGGTTTTAATTACTCTCGGCATTATTGGTGTGGTTTCTGCGATGACTGTTCCGTCTTTGATACATAATTATCAAAGACAATCTTATGTTACTCAATTACACAAAGTGTACAACGAACTACAGCAGGCATTTCTTCAGGAAATGAATGAGGCTAATGCTATTAACTTAAAGGAAGCAGGAATGGGTGTTCAATCTTACATAAAAACATTTTTGCCAAAGCATTTTAAGATTGTGCAGATAGGTGAATTGGATTTGAAGGAAACACCGTGGGGAAATACGACATACAAAAATATTAACGGAGCAAATTATGCTTATACAGGCTACTGGAGCTGTGGAGCATGTGCAACTTTAGCAAGCGGGGCACAGATTTGTTTGGATAACGTTAAATGTTACAGCTATACGTATAATGGCAATACATCAAATTACGGTTTTATTTTTGTTGACGTAAACGGCAAGAAAGGACCAAATATTATCGGGCGTGATGCGTTTTTGATGAGCTACTGGGATGATGGTGTAATTGATTTACCTAAAGTTTCACCGGCATGCAGAACAAAGGGAGTATGCGAAGGAGATTCAATACAAGCAATCAGAGCGGCAGATACGTCCTGTGAAAGTGCTACAACAGTCACCCACCAGGGCTGTTTCGGAAAAATTTTAAATGACAACTGGGAAATGACATATTAGCTTTAGCTGTGCTAAAATTAATTTATGATAGATAATATTGAACAGCTCAAAAAAGCTATAGAAGTTGAGATTAAGCACCGTTATATTGATATACACGGAAAAACTCAGGCTTTCTCAAGTTTTATAAAAAACGAAGCTAAAAAATATTATAAGCAGTCTAAAAAAAATCCCAAGTGGGCTGTAATTATTGAAACTTTTGAACAGTACCCTTTTGATAATGTTAACGAAAGAAGGAAAAGTATTGACAGGCTGATTAAGGTCTTAAAGTCCGAAACTCAGCCTCGAAATACTGAACCTGTTATCGAAGGGAAACTAAAGCCTGCAAAAGATACTGATGTTATGTATATAAAAGGCGTTGGTCCGAAAGTAGCATATAAATTAAACAAACTCGGGATTTATACTGCCAACGATTTAATGATGTATTTTCCCAAAAAACATATTGACTACTCAACAAGAACTTTAATCAAAAACTTAAAAGAAGGCGAAAATACAACTATATTCGGTTACATTAAATCTGTTTCGGCTTTTAATACAAGAAATAAGCTCTCGGTTGTAAAAGTTGCGGTTGCTGATGAAACAGGCAGAATTGACCTAAGCTTTTTTCAGGCAAAATCAAACAGGTTTATGCTTGAAAGAGTAAAAGCTCAATTCCCTGTAAACGCAGGAATAATGCTTTCCGGAACAGTGAGAATAAACAATTATGATAAAAAACTTACTATAGATAAACCCAATTATTCAATAATGACGGGTGAATTCCTTGAAAACGGCAATTCAAACCTTAATCTTGCAAGAATTGTTCCAGTATATTCAGTTTGCGAAGACTTAAGCATAAAAGTTTTAAGACGAGCTATTTTTAACGCTATTCAGATGTATAAAAACGAAATAGAGAACGTAGTCCCTGATTTCATAAGAGAAAAATACGGAATACTTGATAAAAAAACAGCCGTTGAACAAATTCACTTTCCTGAAACTCTTGAACTTTTAGAGCAGGCAAGATTTTCACTTATATTCGAAGAACTGTTCTTAGTCCAGCTTAAACTTGTAAGATTGCGTGAAGAAAATACCAGAACTCATTCGGCACTCGCTTTAAAAATAGATGAAAAAGGTCTTGTAAGACAGTTTATAGACAATCTTCCTTTTGAATTAACAGGCGGACAGAAAAAGGCAGTTAATGAAATTCTTCATGATTTGAATTCGGATATACCAATGGCAAGACTTCTGCAAGGCGATGTCGGCAGCGGTAAAACAGTTGTTGCAACAATTATGCTTCTGGCAGGTGTTGAAAACGGCTATCAGGGAGCACTTATGGCGCCGACAGAAATATTAGCCCAGCAGCATTACTATAATCTACAGAACTGGCTTACACCTATGGGAATAAGTGTCGGACTTTTCCTAGGCAGTCAAGGTAAAAAAGTCAGAGAAAAATTCCGAACTGACTTAAGAAACGGTCAGATGAACATTGCTGTAGGAACCCATGCACTTATTCAGGAAGATGTTGATTTCAATAATCTCGGGGCAATAGTAGTTGATGAACAGCACCGTTTTGGCGTAAAACAGCGTAACGTATTAAAGAAAAAATCACAAAATCCGCAAATGCTTACCATGACAGCAACCCCTATTCCGAGAACACTGGCTTTAACAGTTCACGGAGATTTGGACTTAACAATAATTGATGAACTTCCAAAAGGTAGAAAACCTATTAAAACAACCCTTGTTACCTCTCACAGAGGTGTTTACGAGCTTATTAAAAAAGAGATTGAAGCAGGGCGTCAGGCTTATGTTGTCTATCCTCTCATAGAAGAAAGCGAAACTCTTTCTGCAAAAGCGGCAACCATAGAAGCGGAAAGACTACAGACAGAAGTTTTTCCTCAGTTTAAAATCGGACTTCTGCACGGAAAACTTAAAAATGATGAGAAAGAACAGGTAATGGCAGATTTTAAAGACAAAAAATATGACATTCTTGTATCTACAACCGTTGTAGAAGTAGGCGTTGACGTGCCAAATGCTACTGTTATGCTCATTGAAAATTCAGAACGTTTCGGACTTTCACAGCTTCACCAGCTGAGAGGACGTGTGGGAAGAAGCGACTTACAATCATACTGTATTTTACACACATCCTCAAAATCTCAGGAAACACGTGAAAGATTAAATATAATGACACAAACAAATGACGGTTTTGTTATCGCAGAAAAAGATTTGCAGCTGAGAGGTCCCGGAGAATTTCTCGGCACCCGCCAAAGCGGACTTCCTGATTTGATTATCTCTGACATTGTAAGAGATGCTAAAATTCTTGAAACGGCTCGCAACGAGGCAATAGATTTTGTAAAAACACATAAAATCAATGACTATCCAAAACTTAATAAAGTTACATCACTAGAGCTTTTCAGCGGTCTTGACATTTAATATTAAGATATGTAACACAGAAAAATTTCAAAAAGGCAATTATTTATCAAGTATATACTTTATATATGTATAATATAGAATAATGAGGAGATAAAATATGCCTACATTTTATCGATATCTTGGCGGTCCCAGAACGTTCTGGGGCGGTGGAAGAACGACCATTATAAATAATAATATTATTGGTGGTCATATGCCTATGATGCGTGCGCCTCACCACCATTGCTGCGGCGGTGGCGGAAATATGTTCCAGTGGATGGCAGGCTATAGCGTTGCTAATTCGTTTATGTCAAACCTTTTCGGCGGCGGTATAGGCAACTTTGGCATGTTCGGCGGTTTGAATAATATGTTTGGTATGGGTGGAACCGGAGGGCTTTATCCAGGTTATTCAGGCAATTATAATTACAATAATTCTTATACTAATAATCTGGATCTTTCAGCAAAAGTAAAAAGTCTTGAAGATGAACTTGCAGATGCCAAACAACAAATTAAAGATTTACAAGATAGTAAATGTAAATGTGACGGCAAAGATTTAACACAAACCAAAACTCCTACAGACGAAGAACTTGAAGCTGCAAATAAAAAGCAAAATTCTTCCGAAACAGATGCTGCATCTGATAAAAAAACAGCCAAAGTTACAGGTAATGATAATCAATCTGCTCCTGAAGCAGTAAAAAAAGAAAATTCTAATCAACCAATCTTAAAGAATAACGCTGTAATTGAGAATAGCGATAAAGAATTTGATGAAACTTTGGATAAATTATTGAAAGATGCAGGTATTGATAATCTTCAACCACAAGAAAAAAATTATATAAAAAATAACATTAGCGCAATTTATACCGATGACAAAGGAAATGTTAAATATAATATTAAAGCGGTTGTTCATGACACAGACAGAGTATCTACTATCCTGTCAAGATTTTACAAAGACAATGAAACACCTGTTTATCAAATAGGCAGAGCTAAGTTTAATACACAATCATCAGAAACAAATACTATAAATGAACCACGCTCAGGAGATACAATAATTGCAAACGGAGTATCCGAATACGGTTTAAACGCATTAATACAGGAAGCAAAAAACGGAATAACAAAGCAAGGAGAAATTACAAAAACAAACAAAAGAATATCTGATTTAAAATCTGATTTTATCTCAGGCAAAAATAAATTATCAAAAGCATATGTCCTCCAAAATCACTTAATGTCTGAAGCAGAATACAACAAAATTATCAATGAAAAATACAACTAAGACATTAAAAGTTTGCACCAATTAAATTTATATTTGAGGCCTCTCACGCATAGAGAGGCTTCTTTTTGGGCATAATAAAAATATATATAAAAGATATAGTTTGTAAAGTTATGTTACAAGAAAAAGAGTAACAAGCAATTATTTACTTTATATATACTTTATATATATAAGAGTATAAAAATACGGAGATACCAACATGGGCATCTATGATATTACAGGCTGGTCCGGAGGAGGACGCAGACCTATTAATTATGGATTAAAAGCAGGACAATTCAGAGGCATGGGCAGAGTGAATGTCTTCCCTAGCAGCACCACCATTGTCAATAATAATATTATTGGCGGCGGTTGTTATAGCAACAGCTATGACTGCGGCTGCAACGGCGGAGGCGGAAGCAATAAGTTCATGAACTGGATGCTCGGTATCGGTCTGGGTTCAACATTGCTCGGCGGTATTTTAAGTATGTTCGGCATTGGCGGAGGCGGTAAGACTGAAGGTGCCGGAGGTAAAGAAGAAGTTAAAGCGGAAGTTAAACAAGAGGTTAAAAAAGAAGAACCCAAAGAATCAAACAAATTGGATCAAGCAAGAAAAACTCTTGACAGCTTAGGTATGACAAAAGATAAAGGATACACAGTATCAGTTGATGAAGACGGAAAGATTACATATCACTACAATAAAGACGGTATTGATGTTGAAGCTGATATTGTCACAGATCTAATAGACAAAATTAACAAAGCTAAAAACAAAGATAATACTCCTACACAAATCTTAAATGAAGTTTCAGATGATGTAGAAACACCTGCTGCAACATCTCAGGATATTCAAACTGGTTCAGGCGGAAATAAACCTAATACAGCAGCCAGAACAGGAACAGGTTCTCCTGCAGGCTGGTACAGAGCAGTTAATGACGGACAAGAACTAAAAGCTGAAAAAGCTCAACTTGAAGCTGCACAAAAATCAGGTAAAAACCCTGCTCAAGAATTAGTTAATAACTTATTAGGTACCAAATTAGGAAATGTTTTAACAGATGCTGATAAAAAAGAATTACTGGCAACTGTCATAAAGAAAAACCCAAGTGTATTTAATCAAGACGGCACATTAAAAGCCGGAGCAGATGTATCAAAACTTGATGTCCCAACTAAAGAATGGATGGAAAAAGAATATAATATACAAGTTTTGAAAGAAAATGCCGACGGAACAAACACAGTAGTCAAGAAAAGAGTTGAAGGACACTCTACAAGAGAACGAAGAAAGGCTGCTGACGGCACTTATCATCAATATGACTCAGCAACAGGTAAACAGTTAAATGATAAATATGCAAACGGTACACAACTATCAGGTAAAGACGGCTTTACAGCAGTAGTTTGGTCAGACGGTTCAAAAGTAACATACCGCCAAAACGGTAAAACAATAACTGATGCAAATCAGGTACCACAAGACTTAAGACAACAAGTAATTAAGGAAATGGTAAAATTAAGAAAAGGTGGAAGCACAGCAAGCTCACAAAATTCAATACAAGGTAAAAAGCAAGCATTAGAAAATAGCGCATCATTCAAGAAAGCTGGCGGTAAAGATGTAAAAATAACTCAGAATAGTGACGGAACATTCACTGCAACATTTAAAATAGCAGGCGGAGAACGTACACTAAGCGGAGCAGCACTTGATAAATTTATAAATTCATAAAAACTCCCTTCGGGGAGTTTTTTATTACGTAAATTATATTTACAAAAACTTTTCAAGTTATAAAAAAAAGTGTATAATTATATAGTAGTTCTTATTAAAAGAACATTGTACATAAACAGGGGGTTATATGGAAGACTTAAAAGTTGCTATAGGTTCGGATCATGGCGGATTTCACTACAAAGAACAAATTATTGAATATTTAAAATCAAGAGATATACCATATATTGATTTAGGTACTTACACCAGAGAATCTTGTGATTATCCTGTTATAGCTAAACAGGTTACGGCAAAAATTGCATCAGGTGAAGCCAACAGAGGTATTCTTGTTTGCGGTACGGGTATCGGTATGTCTATTGCTGCAAATAAATCCAAAGGTATCAGAGCTGCTCTATGCGGAGATACATATTCTGCAAGAGTTTCCAGAGCTCACAACAACGCAAACGTGTTATGCCTTGGCGAAAGAGTTATAGGTGAACACCTGGCTCTTGATATCGTTGATATTTGGCTTAAAACAGGTTTTGAAGGCGGAAGACACAAACGCCGTATTGATGAAATTGAAGAATAGTTTATTCTGGTCAGATTATTTACTTCTTTAAACAGTTTATGTTATTATAATAAAACTTATTGTGACAGATTTTAAAGGATTAATAAATGACTGAAGAATTAGACTCAAAAAAATTAGCCTGCGTTATCGCAAGAACTCTTGACGATAAACTCGGTAAAGATATTACAATACTTAATATCAGTAATGTTTCATCTCTTGCCGATTATTTTGTAATAGTTACGGGTGATTCTACTCCGCAGGTTAAGGCTTTAATGAACAATACAAAAGAAAGAATTAAGGAACTGTTTTCACGTGCTCCTATCAGAATGGAAAACGATTTGAAAAATCGTTGGAATTTATTGGATTACGGTGATGTTGTTGTACATATTCTTCACAAGGAAGAAAGAGAAACTTATGCCATTGAAAAATTCTGGAGTAATGCTTTCAGCATAGCAGAAGATGAGTGGCGTGAAATTTCAAAAAATTATTCAGAATTTTAATAACGTAAGCGGCTTCACTAAGGTGAGGCCTTTTCTTTGGAACGTTACATTTCTAAATAGTATTGCAAAATCCTAAAAATAATGTAAAATAAAAGGTAAGAAATATAGTATTAAACAAAAGCAGGTTAGGATGAGCAAAGAAACAGAAAAACAAATTAATGACTTGATAATGGCAATGGCTAAAGATCCTCAAAATATTGAAAATTATCATAAACTTTCAGAACTTTATTTGCAAATGGAAGATTATGACAGAGTTATGTCTGTATTGGAAAGCCTTTTGACGATTAAGCCTGATGATGTTCAAGCTCTTGTAGGTATGGGAACAATGTGGTTCTATGAAAAAGATTTTAGAAAGTCACTTTCTTATTACAACAGAGCTCTTGAAGTAAATCCTAAAAACTACCTTATATACTACAATATAGGTAATGTTTTTGCTGAATGGAAAAACTTCCCTAAATCATTGTTCTACTATAACAGAGCTATTGATTTAAACTCTACAAATCCTGAAATTTATAATGCTATTGCTCTGCTTTATCAGGACAACGAAGACTATGTTGAGTCAAAAGCTTATTATGAAAAGGCATTGTCGCTTGATCCGGAAAATATTACGGCACTTGTTGACATGGGTAATGTATGTTTCAAATTGTTTGATTATGAAACTGCTCTGGAACTGTACAAAAAAGTTTTTGTTTTAAACCCTGATAACAAAATCGTTGCTATTTGCATTGGTAACACTTTAACTTTGATGAAAGAAAGAGAAAAAGCTTACAATTACTTTGAAAAAGCACTTCAAATGGAAGGCGACAACTATAAAGCTTATATTTGCTATGCAATTGCTCTTTCTGAATTCGGAGAATATGAAATGGCTGTTGAAATGTACAAACGTGCAGAACAAATTCATCCGAAAGAAATTAATGCACAGATTCTGAGGGCAAATCTTTATACAAACTTTAACAGAATTGATCTTGCTTTAGATTTATACAAAGAAGCTATAAGGCTAAAAGCTAACAGTGCTGAAACCTATATGCTCCTTGGCAACGCACACTATCTGAATAATGAAATTGAACAGGCTATTGCTTCATATCGTGCATCAATTAATATTGCACCAGAAAATGATGAATACAGACTTGTTTATACTCAAGTTTTAGATGAGTACATAGATAAAAAACGCAGCGGAGCAAATGTATAATGGCAACAAAAGATACCCCGTATATGATTGAAAGAATTGTTGCAGCTGCTTCTTATCTTACAATGGGAATGGCAGGGTTTATCTGGTTAATTATTGCTTTATTTACAAAAGCCAGATTAAAACCTTTCCTGATGTATCATATTGTGCAGTCGATAATGATTTCACTTATTTTTGTAATCCTTTCAATGTTTTTAGGCTGGGTTTCTAATATCTTGAGCTTTATACCGCTTATTAACAAGCTTGTTGCTCAAATTACATTCTTACTTAATATGCCGTTATTATTTGATTATTCTTTAATTCAAATTGTAATATATTCTTTGCTTATTTATCTTGCTGTCACCTCTTTTCTCGGCAAATTCAGTTATATACCTTATCTTTCTGACCTTGTAGATCAAAATGTAAGACATTAAAAAAGAAAACCTGCATTAAATATGCAGGCGTGTGGTAAAATTCGGCTACTTGCGTAGCATAAAAGATTTATGACTTATGATTTGGGAGTTTGTGATAAAATTATTGCATTTGATAGTGGAATTCCACCCTTCATTTGAGGTTTATTCACAACCTGACCGTTAACATACATAACTGTGGACCCTCCGCCATCAAGGTTCATTGCATTGCTACATCCTATTGACTGCATGAAGGAAGCCAATTCCATAAGTGTCATTCCAATTGAACTTCCCTCACGGCCGTCAACGGCAACCAGAATTAAGTTATTGTCAGCCGTGTAACCTATAGCGCTTCTCGGGTTACGTCCACCGATTGCACCGAGTTTTTGGGCTGTCATATCAACAAATACTTCGCTGTTTCTTACTAAATACGGACCGCCGCTTATAATATGTTTTACATTTTTCCATTCAGGATTTGTATTAACAATAAGTTCCGCATCTTTTTTCTCAAGTAGAGGCTGTAAAATATTTTTAGGACCTGAAATTACATATCCGTTTTGAGGAATTTCAATCGGATTTGCGGATGCCTTTGTTATCTTACCGTCAACAACCTGCAATCCCATACCGTATTTAGGAGCATATGGGGAATATTTACCCCATTCTGAAGTGTATACAAGAACATATGTAGAAAGCATTCTTGGTTGATTTATATTATCAACTTTAACTGTTTTTCCGCCGCCCTTTACAGATGCATTAAGCTGCACTCTAGCAATATCAAATCCGCTATCGAAAATTCCCATAGCAACCCTATCGTAAATAGGACCTGTGTACATCTTTTTATTAATCATTAAAGTTCCGAGAGGAACGCCTGTTTGAGGCTTAAAGTATGTACCGTTTAATGCAACGATTGCATTATTATTTTTAGCTATTGTGGTTATTGTTCTTCTGCTCTGTAAGCTGGTGTCTGATGAAAGTGCCGGAGTTAATTCAAAATCTTTTGCGAGTTTCATATCTACTTCTACTACATTTATTCTAACAGGTTTACCGGCATAGTATTTTGTAAGTTTTATGTGCTTTACCCCGCTTGTTACATCATAAATTGCTGCTTTAGGATATTTTTGCCTTATTTTATTCTCAAAATTTTTCTGCCGGACTTCAGGAGAAATTTCATTAAGAATTTTCTCCTTCAGCTGACCTGTATCAAAGTCAGGAGCTGTAACCTGAGCAATTTTTGCATTTCCTGCGTGGATTGGTACAAGCCCCTGACACAAAATTAAAACCCCTATTATTGAAACATTTATTGTTGTTTCAATTAATTTTTGGTAATCAAATTTTTCATGCAAAATCAGTGTATCCATAACGTCACCTAAGATTAAAAGTAACCGGATACCTTTTTGATTAAAGAGTGGGTTGGGGATTAACACTCATCGGAAACCTAAATTAAAAATTAACCAGGAACTTCCTACTACTATTGTAACATATTTTAACAAATACTTCAATCCCTTATATAGCAAGGTTTTTACAAAACTAAATAAGGTAAATTGTACACTAATATTTAATAACTATTCAGCATCTTGCAAATAAGTTTGAACAATTTTTTCAGCTTCTTTTGAAGATACACTTTCATCAGAAGATGTAATCTTAGGAGTTTTTCCTGCAGCTCTTTCAATCATAAAATTCATATATGATTTGTCGCCAAAAACACCGTTACTTAATGTCAGTTGCGCTTCCTTACCTAATTTAGTTTCACGAAGATATACATCAGCATTTTTAGTAGTTGCCATATATGTACCTAAATTTTCAGATGTTCTTGTTGCAGAAAGTTTTACAAACATATCGCTTACAATTTGGTTTAACGAATTGTTTTTTCTTACACCATTTTTAATTGTATTGACAGCTTTTGCTCCCTGGAAAGATATATTATCATTTTTTTGGTTATATTTCATTGCATAGGATTGCGGGGCAAATGTAATTCTTGAAATCATTTTCATATCCTCATGTTTAATAAATGTATATTACACACTTATTAAACTGCAAAGGACAATTTTTGTCAAATACTCACAGCTTATTTAAAACAGGGATAATCATCTGGAATTTTCCAGCTGTTTAATTGAATAATTTTAGCTGCATTAGAACAAGTTACATAAAGCCCCTCTTTTGTTCCATCCCAGTCTGAGTGAATATACGGTTCAACACCAAGATTTTTAAAATACAGATTTCGGTTACCTGATGCTCCGGCAGGATAAAAAGCGAACATAAATTTATCCTTTCCAGATTTGGGATTTGAAAGCTCAGCCTTAGATGCTTTTGGGAAGAACGTAATATCTTGACCAAAATATGTGAAGTAGGCAGCGGAACCATCTGTAAAATAAACATATAAAATATCTTGTTTATTTTCTAATTTAGTATACTTAATATAATCCTTAAAATACTCATTAAAAACTTTCAGATTACAAGAATAAGAATTGTGTGTACCCGAAGCACAAAGTGCAGAAGGTCTCCAATCAGTACGCATCATATTTTTATCTTGTTCAGACATTAATAATGCCTGATTTATTTTAGAGTAAAAATTCTGAAGTCTGGTTTCAATTATTTGCTTATCATGATTTTGGATAAGTGAAGGCATTGTTAAAGCTGCAACAACACCAATAATGCCGAGTGTGACCAAAACTTCGGCTAAAGTAAATGCAAAAGACTTACTGTAGGAGCTTAAACGGTTGCCCCCCCCCCGCAAGCGTAGCCGCTTGACCCGCC
>ERZ779758.483-NODE-483-length-11709-cov-4.25991_pt1 | contig 11709 bp, 8 predicted proteins | sample MGYA00511256_ERZ779758 | MGnify/ENA primary metagenome ERZ779758 (study PRJEB29588, sample SAMEA2162460) | human gut metagenome | biome: human gut; feature: human-associated habitat; material: faeces | place: Denmark | collected 2008/2010 ... | reverse complement strand
TCCTTCCCGCATCCCAGCCGAGCCGTTCGTTATTTCTGCATCGGGAAATACGGCGGATAACCGTGTGAAATCGCCGTGAGATGCATCCCACTCGATTGCGAGTTTGCGGGGAAGTGGTAGCCCTATTTCGGTGAGTAAAGCCGGAATTTGTTCGGGTTTATGGATATAATGAACATTTTCTCCTTTCAACCCTATGGGACGGCGAACGAAATAAATCGCTTCACCCTCCGAAGGTATATAGGTATAACCGTTGAATACCCGGCCCGAAGAATAGTATAGATTGGCGTTCGTATTCAACAAAACGGCATCGGCATTTATCGACTGTAATACCGACTGTACTCTCTTCCACCGTAACGAAGCCTCGGGTTGAAAATTACTCGAATACATTTTTATTTAAGTTTTAAGAAGAAATTGGTAAAATCTTCGAACGAATCGAATGCTAATTCATAATCGTCGGTGTGTCCGAATCCGTAACGGGCATATACGAACGGTAGTCCTGCCCGATGAGTTTCCCGCCCGTCGGCTTCTATATCGCCCATATAGAGGGGGTGTTGCAGATGATATTTTTCTTTCAGTAATAACATGTTGTCACCCTTAGGTTTATGTGTGTCGCCGAATGAAATGGCCTCGGTGATGAAAGGGGTTATCCCGATACAAGACATAAAAATAGGTAAAGTATGGGTGTCGCAATTACTGACTAAAAACAATTTGTATTTCGAGGAGAGTTGTTCCAATCCAGAAACCACGCCGGGATAGGGTGTACCGCCGTAACGGGACAATAATTCGGGTTCATGTTCCGCTAACTCTTTTGAGAAACGGTTTGCCTCTTCGTTTTTGATTTCTGGAAAGAGGTTTGCCAAAATCTTAGGAATAGGAATACCGATGTTACCGATGAGGCTTTCCCTCGTGATGTGAACTTCTTTTCCAGCTCGCAGAAATACTTCGTTCCAAATGCGGGCATATGTGTCTACTGCATCCCACAGGGTTCCGTCCATATCGAAAATTAATCCATCTGTACGGCTCCAATCTATTTTATTTTCCATAGTGCAAAGATAGTGTAAGCCGAGAGAAGGACAAAATGAGCTTGTTTATTTTTCATGTCGAATCATAGTCGGTTTCAAACTACAAAATTCAGATGAATAAAAACAGAAAGAAGGTGAATATAAAAGAAAAAGGTTAGGCTTAGTCGATATTTAGTGAGGATATCGGCTCAGTAGGAAATTAGTGAAGATTGTCCGTTTATGCGTCTGACCCCTCCATCAAAGATTATATAATCTTTTCAACTCCCTCCGTCCTGTGGACATCTCTTCTATATGGCTAACGCGACACCCCGTAATACTACGGGACACGGAGGAGAAGGACGAATTCGATCCATCTCATTCGATAAATAATGCGATAAAAGGGTATTCAACCTCCTCCTCTGTGTTTTGCACAGCAAAATATAGGGGAGGTGTCACAAAGTGACGGAGGGGTTAGAAAATACAATCAAAATAATTCTGGGTAATCTTATGTATTTTCTACAAACCAACCAGCCTATCTGTTACAGATAGGCTGTTTGCTTTGTACACCCGTGGGGAGTCGAACCCCAATCGAAGGAACCGGAATCCTTTATTCTATCCATTGAACTACGGGTGCCGATATAAAAAAGCGAGATTGTTTCTACTCAAAAATGAGAAACAATTCTTCATTTGCGTGGCAAAAGTAAGAAATATTTGTAGCTTTGCAAACAGATATAGTTAAAATCTTATTCGACTATTATGAATGTTCGTATCGAATCCAGCTGGCAGCAACGCTTACAAAGCGAATTTGACAAGCCTTATTTTGAAAATCTGACGGCTTTTGTACGGCACGAATATGCTACTAAAACGGTTTATCCTCCCGGTAGTCAGATTTTTGCGGCTTTCGACGCCTGTCCGTTCGACCAAGTAAAGGTCGTTATTTTGGGGCAAGACCCCTATCATGAGCCTCGTCAGGCACATGGGCTTTGTTTTTCGGTTAATGACCATATTCTTTTTCCTCCTTCGCTTCAAAATATTTTTAAGGAGATTGAGAGCGATTTAGGAATTCCTGTTCCTCGGAGCGGAAATTTGACTCGATGGGCGCAACAAGGAGTTTTGCTTTTGAATGCTACTCTCACGGTTGAGGCTCACAGAGCGGCATCACATCAAGGTAGAGGTTGGGAAACATTTACCGATGCAGTTATTCATAAATTGGCAGAAGAACGGGAGCATTTGGTATTTATCCTATGGGGATCGTATGCCCAACGGAAGGGCGATTTTATAGATCGCAGTCGGCATCTTGTTTTGCAATCTCCACACCCTTCGCCTTTGTCGGCACATCGGGGGTTTTTCGGGAATCATCATTTCAGTCAAACTAACCAATATTTAGAGGCTCACGGAATCGAACCTATTCGATGGTAGCGGTATGGAAAGAGTAGATGTAGAACAAAGAGCGGAAAAGGCCCGTCGTTTTTTTCTGGAAGGATATAATTGTGCGCAAGCCGTTGTGTTGGCTTATTGTGATTTGTTCGATGTAAGCCCGTCTTTGGCAGCGTCTATCAGTGCTCCGTTGGGTGGAGGTATGGGACGATTGAGAGAAGTGTGCGGTGCAGTTAGCGGCATGTTTATGGTTGCTGGGTTATTTTACAAAAATGATGTCCCGTCGGATATGACTAAACGAAAAATCGTTTACAGCACGGTGCAGGACTTGGCAGAGAAATCGAAGGCCCTAAACGGTTCTATTATTTGCAGAGAGCTGTTGGGACTCGACCATAAAAGCGATAGTCCTACTCCCGAGGCTCGTACCGAAACGTATTACAAGCGTCGCCCTTGTGCCGATTATGTAGCATCGGCTGCTCGATTGATCGGTGAAAAGCTCAATGAGGTATCGGAAGAAATGTAATCTCATGTTATTTTGTATCTGATGAATGTAAATGAATATAAATAATGCTAATGAATGTAAATATAGGGGGGGGGGTAATTTACGAACATTTACGCGGGATAAAAATCTGGATATTGTAAAAGGTATTGGTATTTTATTGATTATATTACATAATTATTTTCATACGTTTCCTGAGTTTCCGCCAGAATGTGAGTTTAAGTATGCTCCCGAAAATGTTTCCCGTTTTACCGAGGCCATGTTGTCTGGTAATTTACGCATTATAATTTTATCACTATTTTCCTTTTTAGGACATTACGGAGTTTCGATTTTTGTCTTTGTCAGTGGTTATGGACTTTCCAAATGTTATGACCACAGCGGGGAATCGAAGGGGTATATCATTTTGCGCCGAGCCATACAACTGTGGAAATGGCTCGTTCCTATGGCGCTACTGCTTATTCTCGACCGTTATTCGGGGTATACGCATTTTACCTATGCCTATCTGGGTAATAACAAGATTTGGACCGACATGTTGTTTATGCTTACTTTTACGGCCAACGGCCTTGCCGACAGATTTATCATTGCCGGGCCGTGGTGGTATTTCGGCATGGCATTTCAGTTGTATGTTATTTACGCATTATTCTTGCGGAAATCATCGGACAAGGTTCTATGGGGTATTATAGCAGGGGTGTGGACGTTGCTCATTGTGTTGTCTAGTCTCGGGTTGGATAACTGGGTTTTTGCTTTTCGTTATAACAGCATAGGGTGGTTACCGGTGTTTTGTGTAGGCATTCTCCTGTCTCGTCACCCTGTACATATTTCGTGGAGATGGATTTCTTTGGGAGTCGTTCTTTTTGTTCTGAGTTTGTTCAATCGCTATTTGTGGGTGGTTAGTCCCATATTAGCCCTCTTTCCTGTGGCTGCCGTTCTCCCGCTTGCCAGAAAGGAACCTCTTCAAAACGTTCTGCTTTTCATGGGAAAACTTTCGGCTGCGCTGTTTGTAACTCATGCTTTTGTGCGGCAACAAGTTCTTGCGCACGATCAAGCCCTTCCCCCAGAAATATCCGGGTTATTGTATCTCGTGCTTTGTATCGTTGTTGCGTGGGTATATCGATTGTGTTTGACCTGTTTTTATAAAAAGATTCATTTGTGATAATGTCCCTTTTCTTTCACCAAAACGACTTTTACTCTCCCGTCTTTCAGAATCGCCCTTGATCGGGAAAAGAAGGGTAATTGCCAAGCCCATCGACGATGTTCCCAAGTGAGTAAATCTACTGAGAAATCCAGATTCCTTAGAAAAGCGTAATACGAAGCCGGAAAGGAGAGCGCCGAAACAGCTCCGCTATGGGCTATTTGTTGAATGGAATCCAGTCTGTGTAAACGTTCTGCGTCGGACAATTCGTCTATATGGGGAATATCCAGATAGCAAGAAGTGTAATACCCTTCTTGTGTAAAATGATGTAACGCTTTCCAATCACGAGATTCGATAATCAATTGATCTTTATCGACATCTCTCTGTGCCAGTAGTCCGGTAAGTGTCGTTTCGGCTTGTATGCAGTTACTTTCGTTCAGATTCTTTAAATCGAGCCAAAGTTCTCGGTCGGGGTTAGCTCCTAAAAAGTCGAGACAGGGCTTCAACGGTTCGCCCGAAGGTTCGTCATGCCCTATCTCGAATGTCGCTGAATCGGTGAGGAACAGCACGTCGCACTCAAAATTTTTATACTCCTGTTCAAACTCGTGCAACTTCTCGATCGAGTTCGTCCGGTGTAACCATATTTTGTCGATATAACGGCGTACGATTCGGTCGTTCCAAAACGGGATAGCCAATAGAGACAAACACAATATCAACAGCAAAAGGCCAGATAGACGGAGCCGTTTCATCGTGCTATTTCAGATGTAATTTTTTCAGAATCTTTACGGGAACAGCATCTTTGTGGACCAAGATATCCATAGTTTTATATTTCACGAATGCTTCTGATGCGTAGAAAAAGCCTCCATAAATTTGTTCCGTACCCCATGAATTTTTCACTTTATAATATTTCGTACCGTTCTGGTCGACGGCTGTTCCTACGAATACCATGCCGTGGTCGTCGGTAGTCTCGTAGTTATCGAATGCTTCTTGTCGAAGTTTTTGGTCGATGTATTGTTCTTCCTCCGGTTCTTCGAATTTATATAGTTCTCCTTCTTTTTCCGATTTTGACAATTTTACCCAACGAGCCAATTCGGTTCCAGACAGGTTCTCGTTTTTCTTCTCTACGGGAACCACAGCAAACCCTTTCAGATATTGGAATCCTTTCTCGCTTACATCGGAAGCCCACATGACTGTAAAACCTTTATCGATGGCATAATCGATTGTCTCCATCAATTCGTTGAGCGGGATATTATAATATTCCGACCATAACCAGTTGTCGGGTACTTCAATGGCAAAAGGTTTGTAAAAATCGTGATGGGTGAATGATGTCAACGGAACATAATCCGAGGCTTTTATACCCAATGATTTTGCAAAAGATTGAGGTGTGTATTCTACGCCGTTGTAAGTAAACTTCTCGGGAACTTTGCCTAAATAAGTGTCCAGCACGGCTTTGAATCCATCGAGCCATGCCGTCGAAAGTTTTTTGTTGGGGTTGGCAATGATAGCATCGACATAACCTTTGAGGATAGCGTCGAGTTCTCCGTGCTGGTGCTTGTCTGTCCCGTAATTCAAACCGGTATAAACCTCCTCGGGCACAATGCCATATTTATCGATGATATAGAGCACGTCATAAGCGCTACCCCCGGCCGAAAAGGCGATATCGCCGTGCATGCGTACATATTTAATCGCTTTTTCTATATAATCGTTACGCACGATAAACATTTCCGATAAGTCTACCGCAGGCTTTCCTTGACGCAACAAATCATCTTCGATAAACGATAAAGTCGAGAAACTCCAACACGTTCCCGATCTACTTTGGTCTTTTACCGGGTTGGTCTTCAATTCTTTGGTTACAGTAAATTGGTAACCCACAGAATCCGTTTTATTTTCGTTTGCCCATGAGCAGAAAGACATTGACAATAAAGCACAAGCGATAGTGAAAAACTTACAATTCATACACAACTATATTTTAAAATACGGTACAAATATAGTGAAAGGTGAGTGCAGAGACAAGCGAAAATTATATTTTTGGCTTGACTATGCCGAACCGCCTCCTATATTATACAGAATAATATAACGAAAGGTAGATGTAGGATAAAATAAATATATTTATTTTTCATGCCGAACTGCATTCTGTATGATTCGAGTTATAAATTATTTTCGTTCTATTGCGATAGAATTGATGGCTGTAAGGGATATATTAGGATATAGGCGTAAAATTTCGTATGTTTGCATCAGTAACTCGATGATGGAATGGTTATGAAAACAAGTTATATTTTTCAATTGCTTATTTCTGTTTGTGTCCTTTTGGGAGGCATTTCTGCAACGGCCCAAAATCGTTCGGAACCGTATGAAACACAAGCCTTCTCCGATCGATTTCGAACTATACAGACCGAGGTGGAAGGTAGGGAATTGTTCCCTCCTATTATTGAATTGAATACCGACGAACACATAACGATTTCGTTCGATGAGTTGGCCGAAGATGTCACTTATTTGCAATACAGTCTTATACATTGTAATGCAGACTGGCGTCCTTCCGATTTGTCGGATTTGGAATATCTCGATGGCTTCAATACGAATTCTGTCGAAGAATATGAATTTTCTACTGCGACTTTCGCGCATTATGTGCATTACAGGATTACGCTTCCCAATGCCGATGTACAGTTTAAAGTATCGGGTAATTATGTGCTTGTGGTTTATCCTGAAAACGAACCGGAAAATATTTTGTTGCAAGTGTGTTTTTCGGTCTATGAAAACCAAGTTTTGGTCGCTCCTTCTGTAACGTCTCGCACCGATATAGATTATAACCGTGAGCATCAACAGGTAGAAGTCGCTCTCAATACCAACAATTATCGGGTTCAAAATCCTTATAACGAATTGAAAATAAGTATTCTTCAAAATAGCCGACGGGATAAGGAGGTTATTATAAATAGACCTTTAAGGGTACAAGGGAATCAAATTGTTTTCGGTCATGACCGCAATATGATATTCGAAGCGGGGAATGAATTTCGTCGGTTCGAAATGGTAGCTACCCGTTATGCCGGATTAGGGGTTGAAAAAATATACTATTTCGATCCATATTATCACGTCGTGTTAGCTACGTCTGTTCCCAGAGCGCAAACGAGTTATCTTTATGATAAAACCCAAAACGGGCGTTTCGTCATACGCCAAAGCGGGGCAGACGACAGCAATACCGAAGCCGATTATTTCGTCGTGCATTTCACGCTTGATTCCGATCCGATTCCGGGAGGAAAAATATATATCGATGGCGAAATGACGAATCATCGGTATACCCCTTATAACGAAATGGTTTATAATCCTGCTTCTGGGAAATATGAGAAAACCCTGCTCTTGAAACAGGGTTCTTACAATTATCAATACCTATTTTTGCCCGATGGAGGGAGTGCCGCTTCGGCAGGTCCTATCGAAGGAAACTATTATGAAACGGTAAACGAATATTTAGTAAAGGTTTATCATCGTCCGCAGGGAGTACGTTACGATAAACTCATCGGTATAGGAATGGGGTATTCCGGTCGTTGATCGGCTTTCTGATTCTGCCATGCCCCGAATTTATTCCTAACGCGATCATTGTAAATAAAGCAATGAGGTACAAATAATTTTTCATATATTTACCTTGTTTTTTAGGTTTTCTGTATATTCTAAAAACAAATTCTGTCGTGCCAATGTTTATAAAATAGCCACCGGAATACAGTTAAATAAGGTGTATATAGAGTCCTTCAAAAAAGAATTCCTCCAAAATGAAAAAAGCACTAAAATATATTGCTATCGTATTGATTTCACTTTTAGTGCTATTGTTGACTTTACCTTTGTCTATTTATATCCCGGCAGTACAACGATGGGGAAAGAATGAGATTAGCGGTTATGTGGGGCGCCCGATCGACAGGAATGGAGCTTTCCATAGGAAAGTTGTCTCTTAAATTCCCGTTCCGACTGCAAATCGACGATATACTTTTACTGACTTCGAGTCGGGATACGCTGTTGCAAAGTTCAAGTATACAAGTAGGGGTAGCCCCGGCGGCACTTTTGCGTGGACAAGTTCAAATCCAGAAAATAGCATTGAACGAGACACTTTTTCGTTTTTCGAATTCAGACTCTACTTTATTACTATCGGCTAACATAAAACAATTCTCCACACAGAAAGCAAACGTTAATTTAAAAGATTTCCACATCTCATTACCTTCTACCCGATTGGACGGAGGGGAAATAACTTTGAACTTGTCGGAGAGTTCCCCCGATACTGTTTCTGCGGAAAGCGCTCCATTGAATTGGAGCATCTCGGTAGGAGAAATAGGGTTATCGAATATCCATTATTCTATGCAGATGAAACCTACTATCGAAAATTTGGATGCTTCGATACAAAAAGCGAGACTCTTGCAAGGAGAAATAGATTTATACGGGCAATCGGTTCGAGTCTCCGAGGCGATTATAGACAAAGGAGATTATCGTTATTATCCGGGGAGTGGAAATAATGAAGCAGAACCAGAGGAAAATGATGCCGATACAATCGTTTCGCTGCCGTGGACCGTACAAATTCAAAAGTTGCGGCTGCATCGGAATCAAGCTCTTTATGCCTTGCCGACCCGAATCCCCCAAAAAGGGCTCGACTTCGGGTATCTTTCTCTCGATAATATTGAGATTGCCATCGACTCCCTCTATAATCGAGGAAGCGAAATATGCGTTCCTATCAAACAATTGGCGTTCACCGAACGTTCGGGGATAGCCGTAACTCGAACACAAGGAACTTTTACTATGGATTCGACAGGTATCTCCTTGCAAAAATTTCAGATGAACACTGCTTTATCCGAGATTTCGGCGCAGATTAAAGCTGGAAACGGTATTTTTACACAAAATTCACAGACACCGGTCGAAGCTCGATTACAGGCTAAGCTCGCTATTGGGGACATTATTCGGGTATTACCCGAATACGACAATTATACCAGAGGGTTGTTGTTGTCGACCGGTTTTCTTTCAAACATCTCGATGAACGGTAAATTGGGAGATTTAAATTTGGAAAAGGCCGATATATCCCTGCCGGGAACATTCGTTTGCCAAGCGACAGGCAATGTGCAAAATTTGCACGAAGCAGATCGGATTAACGGAAGTCTCCAATGGGAGCTTCGCCTGAAAAATTCGCCGGTCTTTGCGAATGTAATGCCGGACTCCCTAAGCAAAAAAATACATATACCGCCGACCCGATTCACCGGTAATGCCCGACTTTCACCGGAGATGATCCGGTCGAAAGCCCAAATCGAATCCGGCGATGGCCTCATCACTCTCCTTGCTCGATTAAATACTAAAAAAGAGCAATATGATGGACGGATACTGATAGATCGATTCCCTCTATCTTCGTTCCTGCCTCATGATTCTTTGGGAGTACTCTCTGCTTCGACCCGGTTCTCAGGAGAAAAATACAATCCGATGGATTCCAGTATGTATGCGACTGTCGACTTGAAAATAGATTCCGTGGATTATTCGGGTTACCGGTATACCGGACTGTCTATCGAAGCGAAATTGAATAGGGGTAAAATGAGTGGTGGTATAACTTGTACCGATCCTAATTTGTTGATGGGACTCTCCGTATCGGGATCGCTGTCTCCCGAAGAATATACGGCCGACTTGACTGGCGAGATTCATACCGATTTGGAAGCTCTGAAACTGGTAACCGAAGCATGCTCGGTTTCTACCGGCCTTTCTCTTTCTGGCTATGTTTCGCCCATGAGCGAATCTTATCGGGCAGACATACGGTTAAGTGACTTTTCTGCCCTCTTGCCGACCAGCAGGTTACAAACCAATGCATTGTCGATTTCGGCCGAAACAGACTCTACGCACATAAATGCCGCTGTCCGAAGCGGAGACATGGCTATGAATTTTGTTTCGAGTATAGGATTTAGCTCTTTCTTGGAAAAGCTGAACCAGTCGTTACCTATTATTGCTACGGTTCAAGAAGAAAAGCGATTGGATATGAAAGCGTTGCATCAAGTTCTGCCTCCTTTTGAGTTTCATGCGAACGCAAAGCGGAATAATCTCATACAGCAGTATCTCAAAGGAATGAACATGGGATTTTCTCAAATCGACTTGAATATCCAAAACGATACTCTATTGAATACGACGGGTAAGATAGACCGCTTTTCGACCGGGGGAATTACTATCGATACCCTCCAACTCTCTTTATTCGAGCGTCGTGAGAAGGAGGAAAGATTATATTACTCTCTTCAAGTCGGCAACAAGCCCGGAAACCTCGATCAGTTAGCCTCTGTAATCCTTAACGGATTCCTCTCCGGGAATACGACTAAATTGTTTTGTGTGCAAAAAAACAGACAAGGACAAGAAGGATTCCGAATAGGTTGCCAAGCCGATTTCTTAGATTCATTGATTCAAGTGTCGTTTTTCCCGAAAAATCCGATTATCGGTTTTGAAACGTGGACATTGAATCCCGACAATTTTTTTGCCTACCATTATGGGCGACATTTCGATGCCAACATAGCTCTCACTCACGAGGATCGGCATTTTATTATCAAGACTTTACACAACGAACAATCACATGATTTCTCTCACCAAGAGGCATTGAAAGTCGATATAAACGGTATGGAGATAGCTCCGTGGTTGGCTTTATCGCCATTCTCTCCTCAAATCGATGGAAGTATTTCTGCCGACTTGCTGGTAAACTTTCCGCAGAGTGCGACGGAAATATCCGGTAGTATGGGTATTGGTGATTTATATTATGGAAAACAACGTGTGGGAAATTTTAATCTGAACGTCGATTATCAATTAGACTCTTTGGGTCGTCAGGAAGCACAAGCCGATTTGGAAATAGACGATAAGAAAGTATTGACGTTGAACGGGCTTCTTGACAATCAAGCAGAAAATCCCGTTCGGTTAAACTTGTCCATAGATGAGTTCCCATTGGCGACAGCCAATCCGTTCCTCCCTTCCGAAATGGCGCAATTACAGGGGTATTTGAATGGGAAAATGGGAATTACGGGTAGTACCGATACGCCTCTCCTGAATGGTTACATACAGATGGAAGAAGCCGTGGCTAATTCTAAATCGATGGGAGCTACTTTGAAATTTCCTCAAAGCCAGATTCGAGTGGAACAAAATGTTTTGCATTTCGACAATTATGAGATCACGGGAGCGAATAAAAATCCACTGCACATCGATGGAAATATCGATTTCAAAAAATTAGATAAAATCGTTACCGATTTGAGATTATATGCATCGGCTTTCCAACCGGTTAAATCGGCGAGAAGTACGAAAGCGACTGTTTACGGTTCGGTTATCGCAGATATGGACATGGCGGTAAACGGTCCGCTTGATGCTCTGAAAATTCGGGGAAATGTAGGGTTACTCACGGGAACGGAAGTAACCTACGTTATGCAAGATTCTCCTTTCGCTCTTCAACAACAGGAGAACAATATCGTTACATTCGTTTCGTTCAACGACAGTACTGAAATAGCCGAAGAAGATACTTTGCAAAAGAGCAGTGTGTTGGGCATGGATATATTGGTTAATATCAACATTGCTCCCACTGTTAAAATGGGTGTGAATCTTTCGGTGGACGGAAAAAATCGGATAGACCTTCAAGGCGGAGGGGAATTGGCCTATACCATGAATACGTTGGGCGACAGCCGTTTCACCGGTCGATACAATCTCACCGGAGGTTTCGTCCGCTACAACCC
>ERZ779758.481-NODE-481-length-11758-cov-3.73913_pt1 | contig 11758 bp, 8 predicted proteins | sample MGYA00511256_ERZ779758 | MGnify/ENA primary metagenome ERZ779758 (study PRJEB29588, sample SAMEA2162460) | human gut metagenome | biome: human gut; feature: human-associated habitat; material: faeces | place: Denmark | collected 2008/2010 ... | reverse complement strand
CGCCCCCGGCTCTTTTACTACTCTGCTGTCGTTGAGGGCTCTGTATGGGTTGGGTAGTATTCTGGCCGCTTTGTTCTTGAATATTCTTGTTATTTATGTTGTTATTCGCAATGTCCATATTTTGGAGCGTGCTTTTGGGAAAACGGGGGTTTATGTATTGCGCAAGTTCTTCGGTATTATTTTATTGGCACTTTCGGTTCGCATGTTTTTGCAGAATCTTTCCATTGCTCTCGAATCATTCTGATACATACCGATTATATATTTGAAAAGAGGGGTGGCGATTTCGTCACCCCTCTTTTTATGAGATATGTAGATGGAATAGCCGGGCATATCGTTTCGATTATCGATCCGACAGAAGAAATTACAGTCGTGGATATGTCGAGACTGGTAGCCGGTGTTTATTTGGTGAGGACGGGAGATAAAGTCGTACGTTTGGTAAAACTATAAATAATTAGTCGTTATGAAAAAGGTTCCGATGAAAATCGGAACCTTTTTTGTTTTAGAACGGTTATAAGGTGTTGATATATTGTCGATTGTAACTATATGTTTAAGAACATACCATTTTCGCTGTCAAAATGTTTGCATTTTATTTTCTGTTATGTTAAATTCGTAACAATATTAATAGCTTATTTCAAATTCTTTGAAAACTTGTAGGTTGTGAACATTTACGATTATAAGTTCGTTCGGGAATTTTTAGAAAGGAATAAGAGAAATTTGATTGTAGAGATATGAGTTATCTGAAATTTGACAAGAATCTGATGATAAATCTCGAATGGTCTTTGCCGAAAGAGATGTTGCGGACCAATAAGTCGGGGGCCTATCATTGTACGACAATCGTTGATTGCAATACTCGAAAACAGCATGGGTTGTTGGTTATCCCGATACCCGAGTTGGACAAGGATAATCACGTGATGCTATCGTCTTTGGACGAAACCGTGATACAGCATGGAGCGGCCTTTAACTTGGGGTTGCATAAATATCGAGGCGATTGTTTCAGTCCTAACGGACACAAATACATTCGGGAGTTTAATTGCGAATCTGTCCCGCAAACGATGTATCGCGTGGGCGGGGTAATTATGACCAAAGAGAAAGTGTTTATTTCGCATGAAAACCGTATATTGATCAAATATACTCTTGTCGATGCTCATTCCCCTACGGTGTTACAGTTCCGTCCGTTTCTGGCGTTTCGCAAGGCCAACGAGCTGTGTGTCGAGAATTACGTACTCGACCAACGTTACGAGGAGGTGGCGAACGGAATAAGTTGTTGTCTGTACCAGGGGTATCCCCGGTTGTATATGCAATTTAATAAGGCTCCTCAGTTTATATTCGATCCCCATTGGTATAAAGGTATAGAGTATATCAAGGATCAAGAACGTGGCTATCCTTATCAGGAAGATTTATATGTGCCGGGGTATTTCGAGCTCCCGATAAAAAAGGGCGAGAGTATTATTTTCTCGGCCGGTACGATAGAAGCGAAACCGCGTTCGTTCGCCCGTACTTACAATGAAGAACTCGCCAATCGTCACATGTGTCGGTCCAGCTTCTTCAATTGCTTGAAAAATTCGGCTCAGCAGTTTTATTTCAAAACTAAAAGAGGTCACTATTTATTAGCCGGTTATCCGTGGTTCGGAGTAAGGGCTCGCGACCAGTTCATCGCTTTGCCGGGATGTACGTTGGCTGTCGGAGACGACAAGACTTTTGAAGATGTGATGCATTCGTCGGAAAAAGCGTTACGTCACTTTATGTCGAGCGGAGAGCTCGATGAAAATATCGGAGAAATAGATTTGCCGGATATTCCTTTGTGGGCGTTATGGACTGTGTATCATTATGCCAAAGAGAAAGGTATGGAGATTTGCCGACAGAAATACGGGAAGTTTGTTTGCGATATTTTGGATTATATCGTGAAAGGTGGGCATCCCAACTTGTTTTTGCACGATAACGGATTGCTTTATTCCAATGGAAAGGAACGGGTAATTTCATGGATGAACGCGGTTGTCGACGGACGTCCCGTGAATCCGAGAAGCGGCTATTTGGTCGAATTTAACTGGCTATGGTATAACGGATTGAGGTTTGCCGCCGCACTCTTTGCCGAAGACAGCGAGATGGCATCGAAGGTCGAGCAGTGGAACGCTATCGCAGATAAGACGGCAGAGTCGTTCGTACATACCTTCTTGAACGATTATGGTTATCTGGTAGACTATGTGGACGGTGCGATGTCCGATTGGAGCGTACGTCCTAATATGTTGATAGCTTTGTCGCTCGATTATTCTCCGTTGGACAAACGGCAGAGGAAACGTGCATTGGAAGTGGTTACACGGGAATTGCTGACACCCAAAGGTATCCGCACTTTGAGTCCTAAGAGCTATGGCTACAATCCTACTTATGTAGGGTCGCAGACCGAACGCGAATATGCTTATCATCAAGGGCCTGCCCGCCCGTGGTTGATGGGAGCGTATGCCGATGCCTATTTGAAGATATTCGGTATTAGCGGGGTATCGTTTTTGGAACGTATGCTGATAGGGTTTGAAGATGAAATGTCTCAGACTTGCATTGGCTCTATCTCCGAGCTGTTCGACGGGAACCCACCTTTCGCAGGCCGGGGAGCTATCAGCTATGCCGCCAATGTCGGTGAAATATTGAGAGTATTGAATTTATTGAAAAAGTATAACATGTAAAGCCTGATTCCTATCTATGAAAGCGCTTATGTTCGGTTGGGAGTTTCCTCCTCATATCTTGGGTGGTTTGGGTACGGCCAGTTATGGGCTGACCAAAGGCATGGCAGAGTGTGGCGATATAGACATCACGTTTGTCATACCTAAACCATACGGAGACGAGGATAAAACTTTTGCCCATATTATCGGAGCTGCGAATACACCTGTCGCATGGAGAGACGTAAGTTGGGATTATGTACAGCAGCGTTATGGCTATTGTATGGATCCCCAAGAATATTTCGATCTTCGCAGCCATATTTATGCGGATTTTAATTATTTGAAAACCAATGATCTGGGGTGTATCGAATTTTCGGGACGTTACCCCGATAATCTGATGGAGGAGATAAATAATTACTCGATTGTAGCCGGGGTGATTGCCCACTATTGGCTCACCTATCCGGCCGGTATTCATGCCAAGCAGGTGAGCGGTAAACCGCTGGTTATTCACGTGCATGCGACCGATTTCGACCGAAGCCGGGGTAATGTAAATCCTACGGTGTATAATATCGAACGGGACGGTATGTTGCATGCCGACCATATTATTACGGTAAGTAATCTGACTCGTCAGACGGTTATCGAAAAGTATCATATCGATCCGGCGAAGGTGACGACCGTGCACAAAGCCGCAGAGCCTCTGAGCGACGAGATTAAATCGATAGAAGTCCCTCACAGTCCGAAAGAAAAGGTGGTTACTTTCTTGGGACGCATTACCATGCAAAAAGGCCCTGAGTATTTTGTGGAGGCTGCGGCGCGGGTGTTGAAGAAGACCAATAGGGTGAGGTTCGTCATGGCCGGGAGCGGAGATATGATGAATAAGATGATTTTACTGTCGGCTCAGCGTAATATATCCGACCGTTTCCATTTTACCGGATTTTTGAGGGGAAAGCAGGTTTATGAAATGTTGAAGGCCAGCGATGTGTATGTGGTTTCGGAGCCATTCGGTATTTCTCCGCTTGAAGCCATGCAAGTGGGTGTGCCTTCGATTATTTCGAAGCAGTCGGGGTGTGCCGAGATTTTGACCAATGTCATTAAGACCGACTATTGGGATATCGATGCTATGGCCGATGCCATTTATTCTATAATCACTTATCCTGCTATCTATAAGCAACTGCGCGAAGAAGGAGAGCGGGAGGTGAACGAAATCAAATGGAAATATGCCGGACAGAAAGTAATCGATATTTACCACAAGGTAATGCACAATAATAACTAATGAAAAAACTCGACTTTATATGAAAACTATTTGTTTCTATTTTCAAATTCATCAACCGTTTCGATTGAAACGATACCGTTTCTTCGATATAGGTAACGATCACTATTACTATGATGATTTTGCCAATGACGATATTATCACTCGTATAGCTCAGCGTTCTTACCTCCCGGCGAATGCGACATTACTTGAAATGATTAAAAATGCCAATGGTAAGTTCAAGGTGGCTTTTTCCATATCGGGGGTAGCCTTGGAGCAACTCGAAGTTTGTGTGCCTGAATTTATCGACAGCATGAAAGAATTGGTCAAGACCGATTGTGTGGAGTTCTTGTCCGAAACTTATGCGCACTCGTTGGCATCGTTGTGCGATCCGGAGGAGTTCAAGATGCAGGTGAGACAACACGACGAGAAGATAGAGCAGCTTTTCGGCGTGAAGCCCAAAGTGTTCAGAAATACCGAGTTGATATTTTCCGACGACATAGCCTCTATGATAGCTTCGATGGGATTCAAAGGCGTTATTACAGAGGGAGCGAAGCATATTTTGGGTTGGAAGAGCCCGAATTATTTGTATAGTTCGGCAGCCGCTCCCAAGCTGAAAATGTTGTTGAAAAATTACAAAATGAGTGATGATATTTCATTCCGTTTCTCTAATTACGAATGGAGCGATTATCCTTTAACGGCAGAGAAGTTTATTTCGTGGGTAAAGAATTATCCCGAAGAAGAACCTATCGTCAATCTTTTCATGAATTACGAAACATTGGGCGAACTGCAACCTCGCGAATCGGGTATTTTCGAGTTTATGAAGGCCCTTCCTCGTTTTGCCGAACAAGAGGGTGTCGGGTTCTGTACGCCGACCGAGGCGATCAGTAAATTGAAACCGGTCGATATGTTGTCGGTTCCTTATCCGATGTCGTGGGCCGACGAAGCACGGGACACCAGTGCATGGTTGGGAAACACGTTGCAGAACGAAGCGTTCCGCAAGCTCTATTCAGTTGCCGAGCGCGTCCGCTTGTGTGACGACCGTCGTCTGAAACAAGACTGGTATTATTTGCAAGCCAGCGACCACTTCTATTATATGTGTACGAAGTATTTGTCCGACGGAGCTGTGCATAGCCATTACAGCCCTTACGATAGTCCGTATGAGGCTTTTACCAATTACATGAATGTGCTCAGCGATTTTATCGTACGGGTGGAAGCGCAATATCCCGAATCGATAGAAAACGAAGAGTTGAATGCTTTATTGACGACGATTCGGAATCAGTCGGCCGAAATAGAGATGTTGCAAAAGGAGCTGAAATCGGCTCGGATTGAGCGACATTCTAAACGAGCGGAAGCAAAAAAAGCGAAGGAGGCAAAGGCTGCTGAAAGTTCAAAGAAAGTCGTTTCTAAGAAAGATTGAGTGGAAATTTGTATATATCGAACTTTTTTTGATAGAGAGTACGGGTGTTATATCTTAAAGAGATGTTTTTTATATATAATTAGAATAAACCATTTCGAATATACAGATTTATATCTGTATATTCGTTTGCTATCACGCAATGATGTGTTAGTATAAAAGAAAAAATATATGAAACATTTTCCAGAATCGGAGTTTATTATCAATGCAGACGGTAGTGTATTTCACTTGCATTTGCAGCCCGAGCAGTTGCGGGATAAAATAATATTGGTGGGAGACCCGGGACGGGTCGATTTGGTCGCATCGTTTTTCGATACACGTGAATTTGAAGTTTCGAGCAGAGAGTTTCACACGATTGGCGGTACTTACAAGGGTAAATCGGTGATGTGTTTGTCGCATGGTATCGGAACCGATAATATCGATATCGTAGTGAATGAACTCGATGCTTTGGCAAATATCGATTTTTCCACTCGATATGAGAAACCTCAATTTCGACAGTTGACTCTGGTGAGGGTAGGTACTTCGGGAGGATTACAGCCTCATGTACCAATCGGGACCCCTGTAATAGCCGAGAAATCTATCGGTTTCGATGGTGTGCTTAATTTTTATGCCGGTCGGGATAGGGTCTGTGACCTTGATTTTGAAAGAGCTTTTTGTGAGTTTGTGAAGTGGAATCCTTTATGGGCTGCTCCTTATGTAGTAGATGCCGATTCGGAATTGGTCGCTCGTATCGGCGGGGAAGATATGGTGCGAGGTGTCACGATTTCTGCCAATGGTTTCTATGGGCCACAAGGCAGGGAATTGAGAATTCCTTTGGCCGACCCTGAACTGAACAAGAAAATAGAGGCTTTTAAATATGGTTCGCAGGTCGTGACTAATTATGAAATGGAAAGCTCGGCATTGGCAGGTTTGGCTAAACTTATGGGGCACAAGGCGATGACTGTGTGTAGTATCATTGCCAATAGGGTAGCACATCATGCTAATCCTAATTATAAAACAGCCGTATCGGATCTTATTCAAACGGTTTTGGAAAGAATATAGGCGGAGGGGATTTATAGCTGCGGTTTTAAAGAATATTATTCTTTAAAACCGCAGCTTTGTTGTGTCTGATGGGATAAAAGATTTATAATATATAATTTTTCGTTTATATATTATTTTAGTACATAATTTTTGTGAATTTTTGTATTTTTGTACCAATAATGATATCCGTTTACGCATAATAATGTATGGGTAGTTTTGATTTTAAGAGATACAAAAATGGCAATTCTAAGAAAGTTAATTAGTTCGATTTTATTTTTCTCGATGTTGTGTTCATTTGTTTCTTGTGGCAAGTTAATCGATGAAATCATGGGAACAGGAGATGATGAGCCTATTCAGTGTAATTATTCTGTGGCTCTCAAAGGAAAGTGGAAAGTTGTGAGAGCCGGGTATGTCGAGAATCCGGCCGGAGAGATGGCTTATGTCAATAAAGAGGAAACGATTCCTACTTCTCTCGAATGGATAGAGTTTGGCGATGGTACAGCTCATTTTCATTTTTTCAAAACCGGTTATGCTTGAATATCAGACTCTTGGAATGGAAAGAGAGCCGGATTGGATAACGGATTACACTTGTCTATGTAAACTCGATAATAGCGGATTTTGCAATTTTTCATTTGGATTTTCTCCGAATGAACATGACGGAGGGTATCATGAATCTTATTGTGAGTGGGATTTTGGTGAGGAAAATCCAGTTTATCGTTGGGCTAATCTGTGGGCTTATGGTAAAGATGATGACTATGCTACTACATTGATTCTTTATGGAACCAATGATACTTATAGGGGGTATGAAATGAAGCGGTATGACAAATAGGATTCAGTAGAAAGGCCGAGGGATAGACGTGAATTTTAGCATTCTTGTCAACAAGTACACTCCGATCTCCTTAGGGCATGGTTAGAAAAGCAACCGAGTAAGTTTTTGATAAAAATCTATTCCTTCGTCACTTCGTGATACCTCCCCTATATTTAGCGTTGCCAAACACAGAGGAGGAGTTTTAATGGCCTTCTGTCGCATTATTTTTCGAATGAGATGGATTTATTTACCCTTTTCCCTTTGTTGTGTTAGCGGGGTAGGAGAGAGACCGAAGAAACGGTAGTTTCTGAGGAGAGGAATTAGAGATATAAAAAGATAATCCCCTCTGATTTTCTATTGAGCCGATATCCCCACAAATGATCGACTGAGCCGCGAATAGGGTTTACCGTCGATGTGAGGTAACAAAAAAAGCGATTCGGAAAATACGAATCGCTTTTTTGTTGCTGTGTAGCGAAAAATTACTTTCTGATACCCAACTCTTTTTGTGCAATGATGGCACGGTAGCGGTTGATGTCGACTTTGATGAGGTAGTCGAGCAAACGACGACGTTTACCAACCAACATTTTAAGAGCTCGTTCAGTGCTATGATCTTTATGATTTGACTTCAAATGTTCGGTCAAATGAGCAATACGGTAGGAAAATAATGCAATCTGAGCTTCGGGTGAGCCAGTATCAGTATTGGACTTTCCGTATTTCTCAAAGATCTCTTTCTTTTTCTCAGAATCTAAATACATTTCTTTGAGTTTTGTTGTTAATAAATTATTGAGCGCACAAAGGTAAGCATTAGTTTCGGATTTTCAAAAATAGTTTCATTCTCTTTTTTCTTTTTTGCGGTGTTTGTAGGCCATGTTTATAAACAGGTTGTCTCTTATGTGGCAATTCGCTATCTTTGCAGGGGATAAGATGGGGTTGGGCGTAATCAAGTTGGGAATGAGACTTCCGTTTGCTTCTGCACATACTTTCCCCTATATTTGTAAATATCGTTTTTTTGTATCCGATCGAAGCATGCGGTGGAAACAGAAATATCGGTATTATTGTTTTATAATAATCTTAATTCTTGTATGTTGGGAAATGCGACACAACCAGTCGGCCAGCGTTTGGCATCATTGGATATTCTGCGAGGATTCGACTTGTTTTTACTGGTGTTTTTACAGCCTGTATTGGTCTCGTTGGGAGCATGTGTGGATAGCTCTGTGATGAATGCCGTTTTGTATCAATTCGACCATGAGGTGTGGGAGGGATTTCGTTTTTGGGATTTGGTGATGCCGCTGTTCCTTTTTATGACGGGTGTTTCGATGCCGTTTTCTTTTTCGAAGTATGAGAGGGTGGAAAGCCGGTGGTTCATTTATAAAAAGGTATTGAGACGTTTTGCCATACTTTTCTTGTTGGGCATGGTTGTTCAGGGTAATTTGCTGGGTCTAGATCTTAAATATATTCGCTTGTATTCAAATACGTTGCAGGCTATCGCTGCCGGATATTTGATCGCTGCGCTCATTCAATTGAACTTTTCTTTAAAAGGGCAGATGGGTATGACGTTTCTGTTGTTGTTGGCCTATTGGTTCCCTATGACATTTTTTGGAGATTTCACACCGGAAGGGAATTTTGCCGAGAGGGTGGATCGTTTTGTCTTGGGCCGATTCCGTGACGGTGTTTATTGGAATGCAGACGGGACATGGAGCTTCTCATCGGACTATCATTACACTTGGATATTGAGCAGTCTCACTTTTGGGGTTACCGTTATGTTGGGCGTGTTTGCGGGTCGAATGATGAAAGAGGGTGCTTTTCATCGGCAGAAGGTGGCTCGCCGGTTGTTTTTGGTAGGGGTGGCCCTTATCGTTGCGGCTTGGGCATGGAGTTTTCAAATGCCGGTTATCAAACGTATATGGACTTGTAGCATGACATTGCTGTCTGGCGGGTATTGTTTTTTTTATTGATGGCTTTGTTTTATTATTGGATAGATTGTAAAGGCCATGATTGGGGATTGAACTGGCTGAAAATATATGGTATGAATTCTATAACGGCTTATCTGTTGGGGGAGGTTGTTAATTTCCGGTGCGTAGTGGCATCGGTCAGTTATGGCTTGGAGCGGTATTTGGGTGATTATTATTCGATATGGCTGTGTTTCGCCAACTATCTCATAGTCTTTTTTATACTCCGACAGTTGTATAAGCGAAATGTCTTTCTTAGAATATAGACGGTTTCAACTGCTCGTTTTGAGCGGAAGTATATGATTTGTCAGGTAAAGATGAAGTCTGCTTTTTTAGCAGATATTCGTCTTTTTATTTTCATTAAATAGTTGCGGGAAAACGATTGTTTTCTCATTTCTAACTTATGGAATACGCTTTGAAATGAAAAATGAATTTGTTCATTTTGTCTTTCTTTTACCTTTCGCTATATTTGCAAAACTTCACGCTGAATACCCCGGTTTCGGGATAGGTCTTGTTTGTTTTCAAACCAGATGGAGGGGTGGAGTTTTTTATTAGGAAAGGCGTTTACAAGCGTTTGTCTTTGGAGTGTCGAATCTCGCAAATTTGAACTTCTATACAAAGATGAAGGCAACCGAACGTCTACGGGATATGTTATATAGTAGGGCGTGCCGATTTATCGCATGCCGTATATGCATATCGGCGTGGGCTTTCAGCGTTGCTTATCTCTATAGAAGGGCGATGCGAGAGCCTGACACCGAGATAGGCAGGAGTGTGATTCTCACGCCTTTTTTGTGTTTGTTTAGCTCGTGTAGGGGAGTCGCACGATGTCGATACGATGATACACATCGGTTCTCTCATAGAAAAAAAGTTGCGCGAACAAGGTCGTACAGTTCCTTGGTTTGCCACCGCCTTACATTGCGATAGAACCAATGTGTATAAAATTTTTCAAAAATCGAGTATCGATTCATCGATGTTATATCGTATCTCTTGTATTTTAGGTTACGATTTTTTTACGGAATATACCCAGTCTTTCGATAAAGGTGTAGCTAAAAAGTCTACAAAATCGTAGCGATCGCAGCGATATATTATTTTAAAAATATTTAATCCTGTTTTGTTCTTTTGCCCATACTAAAAATGCTTTGTTATGGGTGTGTTTTTTTCTATTATTATTCCGGTTTATAATGGGGAACAGTATATAAAAAATTGTTTGGACGGCATTTATCGGCAGGGGCTGGGGGACGATGATTTTGAAGTGATTTGTGTCAATGATTGTTCAACAGATAATACGGCACAGGTTATTTCGGAATATGGGAAATTTCATCAAAATTTACGATTGATTAATCATGAAACAAACCGACGGCAGGGAAGCGCTCGCAATACAGGTGTGAAAGTTGCTAAGGGTGATTATATTTTGTATATTGATGCAGATGATACTTTTGAGTCGAATGCATTGCCTTTACTTAGGAATGTTATAGAAAAAAATAAAGATTTGGATATTTTGAAGTTTGATTATACCCTTGTAGAACGTAATGGTTCTACAAAGAATATAATTGAGGAATTTGATAGTCAAGATGTAATGTCGGGACACGATTTTATCAAAAGGAATTCAATTCCATGGAGCTCATGGCTTTGTGCATATCGTCGGTTGTTTTTGTTAGAAAATAACATATTATTTCGAGAAAATGTTAGATTCGAAGATGCAGACTATATTATTAATTGTATAAGAATAGCGAATCGAATTCAATATGCTGCAATTGTTGTATATAATTATATTATGTATGATTCTCAGACAACAAAAATTGGATGTGAAAAGAATAAGATTGTAAACTTTTTCGAACAAAGTGATAGAATTAAGAAAGTAGCTTATAAAGAACAAGATAAAGATGTTTCCAATTGTATTATGAGACATCACTTTTTTATGTATAAAATGAATATTCTTCGTTATTGGTGGCGTTTGTCATATAAAGATAGAAAAGAATTATTAGTAACCTATAAACCGATGTTACCTTGTAAAGACAAGTCGGTTTCATTTATCGGGAGATATCCCCGGCTGTTTTTTATGGTGAGTACTATTGTAAAGCCATTGTTGCCGGGTTTGAGATATGTTTATTTAAAAATCAAAGATAGAAAGTCATCGTTGTTATAGCATGTTCCGTGCACTCGCAAAGTCTTCTAAATACTAAATGAGGGAAAGTGATATACCATTTTAAAAAAATGTAGTAACTTTGCGCGGTTAAAATAGGTTATATGCAAAAAATCAGAAACATTGCGATTATCGCTCACGTCGACCACGGTAAAACTACGTTGGTGGATAAAATGTTATTGGCCGGGCATCTCTTTCGCGAGAACCAGAATTCCGGGGAGTTGATATTGGATAATAACGATTTGGAAAGGGAGCGAGGAATTACGATTCTTTCGAAGAATGTTTCTATCCGTTATAAGGATTACAAGATCAATGTTATCGATACTCCGGGGCACGCCGATTTCGGTGGGGAGGTAGAGCGTGTACTCAACATGGCCGACGGCTGTTTGCTGTTAGTCGATGCTTTCGAGGGCCCTATGCCTCAGACTCGTTTTGTTTTGCAGAAGGCTATTGAAATGGGATTGAAACCGGTTGTGGTCATTAATAAAGTGGATAAACCCAATTGCCGCCCGGAAGAAGTATAT
>ERZ779758.479-NODE-479-length-11772-cov-3.86319_pt1 | contig 11772 bp, 7 predicted proteins | sample MGYA00511256_ERZ779758 | MGnify/ENA primary metagenome ERZ779758 (study PRJEB29588, sample SAMEA2162460) | human gut metagenome | biome: human gut; feature: human-associated habitat; material: faeces | place: Denmark | collected 2008/2010 ... | reverse complement strand
TTGTACCATATCGAAACTGCCGATGGTCTCGGAGAAAAGTTGCGCCTGTACGCCTTTGATGCGTGGACGCGATTGTTCTGTGAGCTGTATCTTCCCTTTTCTGGCTGTTTTGAGATTGTTCTTTTCTCCTGCCGTATTTTCTCTTGCCGAGCAGTAAATGTTGTAGGGTAATATGTTGAACGATGTAAACTCATTGACGTAACCTCCCCATGTGAGTCCCGGTTCGTCTTTGTGCGGATTATAGGCCAAATCGATGTAAAGGTTGTTGACATTGCAAAGTATTACGTCGTATCCTTCGTTGGCTACGGTGTAAGGAACAACATCGCGTTTGCCGATTGTGCTCCAACAATATACACCGGCGAAGCGGGGAGCTATGCGGGCGTTCATTTCGGGAGAGTGGTGTAGAGCGACTTCTTGCCAGCCCGAAGTTTTCACTCCTTTTTTCGACAGCATTTCCGTGATGTTTTCCAAGAAGTATTCCGATAGCTCGTGGGTATCTTTCATGCCTTTTTCCTCCATGAATTTGTGGCAGAGCGGGGAACCTGTCCAAGACCCTTTGGGTACTTCGTCTCCTCCGATGTGAATCGTTGCCAAAGGTACACCGGCATCTTTGTACATTTTAATGATTTCGTCGCTGACTTTATCCATGAAACGATAGACGGAGGGCAAGGCTACATTCATAATATTGTCGGTATAGGCTTGTGCCGATACATATTTCGATGTGTCGGCCGATTCGGAAAGGAGATATTCCCGGGCTTTTTCCATGTCTTCTCCTTTCAATCGGTTGAATCGAGCTTCTATCGCTTTGATAGCCGCGCGTGCATGTCCCGGCGATTCTATTTCGGGTATGACGGTGATGTGTCGTTTGGCAGCGTATTGCAGTACCTCGATGAAATCTTCTCGGGTATAATATCCGTTTGCCGTGGCTGTGGTATCGTTTGGATTCCAGCCTCCGTAATATACGGGATACAGGCATTGGCTTTCGTCTTCGGTGAATCCTCGGCGAGACCCTATTGCAGTGAGTTCTTCCAATCCGGGGATTTCTAATCTCCAAGCCTCGTCGTCGCTAAAATGGAAATGAAGCACGTTTATTTTATAAGCGGCGAGTTGGTTTATCAGTTTAAGCAAGTCGGCTTTTTTCGTGAAATTTCGTGCGATGTCGAGCATCATACCCCGGTATAACAAGTCGGGATAATCATTGATCGCTATATTTTCGAGTTTAGCGGGAATAGTCTGTTTTTTGAGTAATGAGACGAGGGTTTGAGTCCCGTTGAAAATAGCGTGCGGGGTTCCGCCACTGATGGTTATGTAATTGTCTTTTACGTCGAGACGGTAGTGCTCGTCGTTTTTGGCTTGCATGTTTTGGGGGAAATGGCATAGGGCTATAACGGTCTGACCTTTGTCTGTAACGTTGTATCCCATTTCTTTTAGATTTTGAATCAGTAGTTTCGCTTCGTCGGCAAAACCATCTTCGACACTCAAAGATATATCTTTGGATATTATACTTGTGCCTTCTCTCGGAGTTATTTCTTTCAGGGAAGGCAGCATGTCGTAGGTTTGTATCTTATATGTGGTTTCGAGGGCTTGATTGTCGGCGTATACTTTTTCCCCGTCGGGATAAGATGGAGCTATTCTCCTCTGAACCGTCCATTGTTCTTTGCGATCGAACGGTGCGATAGAGAGCGGGATAGAGATTTGTGTACCATTGTTCGTGACAAAAAATGGCGATTTGGGAGTGAATAAAGTTTGAGTAAAAATACCTTGATTCAAATAGCTTATTTTAATCGAGTCGCCGGGAGCCAATGGAGTCCATGATTCTGATGGCGCTATTTTGTAATAACCGGCATTTATCATCTCTATGATTACGGGGGAATCTTCGTTTACTTTTACTTGTCTGGGAGAGAGCTGAGTGTAATATATTTCCCAATCTGATTCCAATGGTTTAGTTGAAGTGTTGGTGATCGTAAACGAGCTTTCGTAAAATCCGGGAGCTGCTCCGTTTTTTACCATTTCCCATTGCAGGGAGACCGGACTTTCCTTTGTATTGTTGCAAGCACAAAGTGCAGTGACAGTCGATGCGATAAGTAAATGTTTCAAATGTTTCATTTTCATGGTGAGTTATTTTGTGTGAATAATCATTGATCGTTTGTATTTACCAACCGGAAGTCGAACCTCCGCCGCCTGTGGCTCCGCCCCCGAAGCCTCCACCGAATCCGCCTCCGAAACCTCCGCCTCTACGACCACTTCCGACAACTGCGGCGGCTACGATAATGGGTATGATATACTGTTTACAGTCTGTTTTGTGACAGTGGGAACAATAGTATCTTTTTTCTCCTAATCCGGTGCTGACCGTCGTGGCTCTGCGTAGAATATGGTCGCCTTCGAAACTGTAAGCCCGGCTGTGGCAGTACGGGCATTTTTGGTATTGAGTAAATTGGTTTTCATAAGGATATACCAATGTATTCCCGCAATGGTCGCAGAGCCATACGTCGTAATCTGCCGAGTTCAGCCGTTCTTTTCTTGCGGTGTGAGGTATCGGTTGTCTTCTTCTTCGTCGAGTTTTCTCATTTTGTTTCCGCAAGATTCACAGTTGCGAGACTTGTTGCGAAGGCGCTTCAACCGTCGTCCGAGCCCTCCGTAAAGGAGAAGCACGAAGAATGGGAACAAAAAGCTGCCGGCTAAGAGATACGGGCGAAATCCGGCCAGCCGCTTGTATCGCTCGTAGGCGTCTTTTTTAGCATAATGAGCTATGTTCCAAAGCATGGCAAATAACAAGATGTGAGATACGACGAGGGAAACCGTGAGGTATATACCGATGGTTCTCTCCCAGTCGATTCCTTTTTTTACCGGTGCGGCGGTAAGTTCTTTTACGGCTTCGGGAGTTGTTAAAATTCGAGTAATGACATTCATTCCGTCGAGGATTCCTTTGTTATAGTCTCCTTGTTTGAATTGTGGTATAACGTATTGTGTTTGTATGCGTTTACAAATAGCATCGGGTAATATTCCTTCTATGCCATACCCTGTGCGGAATGTCATTCTGCGTTGGTCGAGTACCAACAAAACCAGCAGTCCGTTGTCGTTTTGTTTTCCTATTCCCCATCGGGTAAAAAGTTCCGTGGCGAAGTCGTCTATGTCGTTGTCCCCAATGGACTGTAAGGCGACGACTGCAACTTCGGAAGTGTTGGCTTCTTGGAGGGAGAATAGCATTTGGTCGAGGGTGTTTACTGTCTCGGCCGATAAAATACCGTCGGGATTGCTTACGAAACGTCTCCCGTCATCGAGGTGCACATTGGGAACTTTATCGACCGTGTATTCAATCGCCCGTATGAGCGGGCAGACGAGTAACAATAGAGAAATTATAGCGATTTTTTTCATAATTCATATTTAGAGAGACGGCAAACTCATGCCGTTGATTTTTCGATAGAGGTCGAGGGCATAGACGTCGGTCATACCCGATATATAATCGATGACGGCCTGAACTTTACCGTACAGCGTGGTGGAATGTACTTCGTATTGTTCGGGCACTTTGTTCAGCAATAGTCTCGAATAGGCTTTGTCGGGGAATCGTACGGCATCCAAGAATTTGTCAAGCAGAACGGAAATGATGCGATTACCTGCTAACTCGATATCCAGAACATCGGACGATTTGTAAATTTTCGTCCATGCGGTGTCGGCGCAATTTTGGTAGGCCGTCCGAGGTCTTTCGGAAATATGGTCCACCAAAGCACCTTTGAATTTTCCCTCTAACAGCGCTTGTTCTTCCCGACAAAACAGCGTGGAGCATTCGTCTATGAGCGTGCCGATGACACATGACCGCAGATAAACGATTTGCTCGTTGAGGTCGCTCACTATTTCCAAAACTTCGTTGATGTGTTTCTTTCTGTCGTCATCGAAAAAGTCGAGGAACAATTTCTTGACGGTTTCGGTTGTCAGGATTTTCAGTTTATGGGCATCCTCGATGTCCATAATTTGGTAGCAGATGTCGTCGGCAGCTTCGACCAAATAGACTAACGGGTGGCGATGGTATCGTTCGCCGCTGTCGCCGTCCGGCAGTAATCCCAAATCTCGGGCGATACGCAGGAAGTCTTGTTTCTCGGAGGTGAAAAATCCCGATTTTCCTTTTTTTGTCGATTGTATGGAGGAGTAGGGATATTTGACTATCGAGGCCAATGTCGAATAGGTGAGGGCGAACCCTCCGGGTCTCCGTCCTTGAAATTGATGGGTGAGCAACCGGAAAGCATTTGCATTACCTTCGAAGTGCGTAAGGTCTTGCCAATGATATTCATTTTTCAGTTCTTGTTTTATTATTTGTCCGTTTCCTTCGGAAAAATAAGTTGCGATAGCTCTTTCACCCGAATGCCCGAAAGGAGTATTTCCCAAATCGTGGGCAAGACATGCCGCCGAGGTGATGGCTCCCAAGTGGTTGAGTTTGTAACACCACGGTTCGTTTTTGTATTTTTCGCTGAGCACGGCCGACACGTTGTTTCCCAATGAGCGTCCTACGCATGATACTTCGAGGCTGTGGGTCAGTCGGTTATGGACGAAGATGCTACCCGGCAGAGGAAATACCTGCGTTTTGTTCTGTAATCGACGAAACGGGGCCGAGAAAACCAATCGGTCATAATCGCGTTGAAAATCGGTGCGAGTATGATGTCTGTCGTCATGGTATTGCTCCATGCCGAACCGTTTGGAGGTGATCAGTTTCTCCCAATGCATTTGCGTGGTTTTTTCTTGGGCTTGTGCGTTCATAAGGGTTTTATCGTCAATCTTTGCAAAAATAGTGAAAGTAGGATAAAACAAATTATTTGTTTTTCATACCAAATCTCTGCTATTTCACATTTTATGCAAATATAGTGAAAACCTCACCCGATTTACAGATGTATTGAATTAAAATATAAAAAATAGGCTGCTTTTTTGATAGGATTTCGTTATTTTCGCAAATTAAAAGAATAAAAATAAGTGTTCTCTATTAAAACATGCTCAGATGAAAGTTTCCGTCAAGATAGTCAATAAGTCGCATCATGCGTTACCTTCTTACAGTACTTTGTTCTCGGCCGGAATGGATATTCGCGCCAATCTGTCGGAGCCCGTTACGTTAGCTCCTATGGAGCGCCGGTTGATTCCTACCGGGCTTTTTATCGCTTTGCCCGAAGGATACGAGGCTCAGATACGTCCGCGCAGCGGGTTAGCGTTGAAGCATGGTATCACGATACCGAATTCTCCGGGAACGATCGATGCCGATTATCGGGGAGAGGTAGGTATCATCGTGTTGAACGCTTCGGACAAGCCGTTTACCATCGAAGACGGCGAGCGTATTTGCCAAATGGTGGTGAAAGAGTATTGTCGGGTAGAGTGGAATGAAGTGGATAGCTTGGACGAGACCGAGCGAGGAGCCGGCGGATTCGGTCATACAGGTGTGAAATAGCAACCTCCGAGAAATGATGATGGAGATGGGAATACGGAAATATGGATTTACAAGAGGATTGACGTGCTTAATATTTGTTTTTATTTTGTGCGGCTGTGCCTCGACCAAAGGTATTGCGGATAAGTCGGGGGAGCTTTCTTCGGAGGATCGCCGGAAATTTGACTATTTCTATTTGGAGGCCGAGCGATTGAAAGCTATCGAAGAAAACGATGCCGCATTCGATTTGATGAGTCGGGCGGCCGATTTGGATACGACTAGTGCCGCCGCGCGCTTTTTCTTGGCTCCATATTATCTGAGAATGGGATTTTACGAGCAGGCGAGAAAAGACTTGCGATATGCCGCTGAAAAATATCCCGATAATTATTGGTATAACGTAGTGTATGCCAATTTCTCACAGCAGAGCAACCGTCACGACGAGGCCATACGGATATGGACGCGGTTGCTGGAACAGAATCCCGATAAGCCCGAAATAAATTCGGCTTTGGCAGAAGCTTATACGGCCAAAGGCGATATGAAGCAGGCTGTTGCCTGTTATGATCGAATGGAGTCGTCGATGGGTATGATGGAGCCGATTACGATAGAGAAGTTGAAACTTTATGAGTATATGGGCGATAAGGAGGCTATGGTGGCCGAGGCGGAGAAGTTGCAACGGACTTTTCCCCGAAATACCGATTATATGAGACTGTTGGGCGATATTTATTTGGAGGCCGGAAACGATTCGGCGGCTCTGTCGATCTATAATAAAGCTTTGGACCTTGAACCCGAAAACGGATATATCTATTTGTCGAGAGCCGGATACTATGAGAAACGAGGCGATACGATCGCTTATAACAATGAAATACGCAATGCTCTGATGAACCGACGTATCGATGTCGATACCAAACTAAGTATTTTCAGTACGTATATCGTCGGCCTCATGAAGAAAAAACAAGAGTTGAACCGGGTCGATTCCTTATTTGCCGAGATGTTGGAACAGTACCCTCAGGAGGAACCTGTTCATCGTCTGTTCGGTATGTATCTGTCGAGCCGTAAAGATTTTTCCCGTGCCGAGGAACAGTATGCGATTGCTGCCGATTTGGCTCCTACCAATCCGGAAAACTGGTTGCAACTGATAGGGCTGTATCTTTATCAAGAGAAATATGCCGAGGTGATACGAGTGGGAAAGAGGGCTATACAATATGTTCCCGACCAAAAGGATATATATATGTATGTGGCAGTAGCCAGCGCACAGACTAAAAGTTATGACGAGGCCCTCTCGATGTTGGAAACAGGCTTGAATTATGTAGAGGAGAACGATGCGGGTACGAAATCGTTTTTTTACGGGCAGATGGGCGATGTGTACCATTCGGCAGGAGATAAGGAGAAGTCGTATGAAATGTATGAGAAAGCCTTGTCTTACAATGCATCGAATATTCCGGTGTTGAATAATTACAGCTATTTTCTCGCTATGGAGGGACGGGATTTGGATAAAGCCGAGCGAATGAGTGCACAGACCGTTAAGGCCGAGCCGGATAATGCTACTTATCTGGATACGTATGCTTGGATATTTTTCAAGCAGGGCAATTATTCTTTGGCACGGATTTATTTACAAAATGCGTTGGATAAGACGAAAGAGCCGAGTGCGGAGTTGTTCGAGCATTACGGCGATATTTTGTTTATGCTGGGCGAAGTTGACGAGGCTGTGACTTACTGGCAGAAGGCTCTCGAAGCAGGTAGCGAATCGGCCGAGCTGTTGCAAAAGAAAATCAAGAACAAGAAATATATCGAGAAATGAATCACATACGAATCGCGGTCTGCTCGATCGTTCTGCTGATTTTGGCAGGGTGTAAGGGTGGGAAGGAATTGATTTCAGAGCGTCCTGTTTCACAAGAGGTGCGGAATAATTTCGAGTCGTTAATGGCCTCCTATCCCGATTGGAATACGTTTTCTGCCAAAGGTTCCGCCGATTTATCTTTCGGGGCGAGCGGTTCTTTGAGTGCATCTACTCAACTGCGTATGGTCCGGGGCGAAGTGTTGCAAATCTCGGTGAGGATCATTTTGGGCATAGAAGTTGCTCGGTTATATATGACACCCGACAGTTTGTTTCTGGTGAATAAGATGCAGAAACAGTATGTAGCGGCATCGTTGCAGGAGATAGGGGAGAGGCTGTCCAGTCCCGTTTCGTTGCAGACCGTTCAAGATGCTTTGTTGGGACGCATATTTTTATTGAATAGCGCGAACAATGCATATGGTATAGATGATTTCGAGGTGATGGAATCCGGTTCCTCCCGTTGGTCGCTTTCTCCGAAACGGCAGGACGAGAGATTTGGTTACCGATTCGATTTGGACGAAATAAAACTGCTTTCTACCCAAATGGGTTCGACGAGTGGACACAAAGAGATTGTTTGCCATTATACCGATTTTATTAAACAGGGACAGAGTGAGAATTTTCCTACGAAGATGAAAATCGCTTTGACGGGGTTGAGTGTCCCGGTTTCGTTGAATTTGAGATATGATTCCTCTTCGGTTTCATGGAATGGAAAAGTCGGTGTAGAGAAGCCTGCTTTATCAAAATATACGCGTGTTTCGGCTGCGCAGATGTTAAAGAAATTGTCGATATGAAAAGGTGGTTGATTATATGGTGTTTGTTGTTCGGCTTTTCGACTACGGCTTTTTCTCAAACCCTCGAAATGGAGGATTTGCGGAAGAATCGGGAGCGGACTTTGAAAGAGCTGAATGAGACCAATAAAAAACTGAACAAAACGTTGAAGAGTGCCAAAAATTCTTTGAACGAATTAAACAGTATTACCGCAGAAATCAGGCAGCAACGGAATCTTATCTCGAAAATCAATAGGGAAATCGCTGTAATCAATCGCAGGCAAAGGGCTGTGAAAGATACTATTTATTTGTTGCAAAAGGACTTGACGGCTAAGAAAAGGAGTTATGCCAACGCAGTGAAACGTATGGGACATCAGCGGTCGGAGTATGATGAACTTATGTTTATATTTTCTGCATCTTCATTGAGCCAGTCCTATCGTCGCGCTCGTTATCTGAAAGAGTACTCGGCATGGAGAAAGCGGCAGGCTGCCGAGATTGCGGAACGGAAACAGCAATTGGAAGTGTTGCAAAAACAACTTGCCAAAAGTGTAGCCGAAAAGAATGCGGTATTGAAGGAACGGAATGCCGAAGCCGAGGTATTGAAAAAACAAGAAGGCAGTAAACGAACGTTGATCGCCGGATTGAAGAAGCAAGAGAAACAACTGAAAAGGGAGATAGACCGGAAGCGGAAACAGGCGGAGGCGTTGGATCGCAAGTTGGAACAACTGATTGCCGAGGAAGAGCGTAAATCGTCGACCGAGGGAAAAAATTCCACTGCACAGCAGCGGCCGACCAAAGGTTATAAGATGACCAAAGAAGAATTGGCCTTGTCGGGCAGTTTCGAGAAAAATAAAGGAAAGCTGCCGTTCCCTTTGTCGGGCAGTTATAAAATAGTTGCGCATTTCGGGCGGCAGAAGCACCCGGAGTTGCGCTATGTGCAGACCGAAAATAGCGGTATCGATATCGAGACTACGCCGGGAACAAAGGCTCGTGCTGTATTCAACGGAGTCGTTTCCCGTATTTTCGTGACACCGGGATACAACAGTACGATTATCGTGCGTCACGGTAATTATCTGACTATCTATGCCAATTTAAGCGAGGTATATGTACGAGCCGGCGAAAAGGTTTCGACCGGACAGAATCTGGGAAAGATTTATTCCGACTCTCAGGACGGCAATCGTACGATTCTTACTTTCCAATTGTGGAAAGAACGTACAAAACTGAATCCGGAGCTATGGCTGAATTTGTAAAATAAAACAAGATTCGTATGATAGAAATACATCGGTACACTGCGGCTTATCATAGGGATTGGAATGATTTCGTATCCGAATCGTCGAACGGTACGTTTTTGTTTTTGCGGGAGTATATGGAGTATCATGCCGATCGCTTTACGGATTATTCTCTCTTGGTTTATGACGGTAATAAATTGTTGGCCTTGTTACCGGCGAACCGTTCGGGCGATGTGTTGTACTCGCATGCCGGACTGACTTACGGTGGGTTGATCGTGACTGCTCGGAATACGACGGCGCAGGTTCTCGAAATCATGCGGTCGGTTGCCGATTTTTTGAAAAAAGAACGGTTTGTCAAATGGGTGTATAAATGTATTCCACATATCTATCATCGTTATCCTTCTGAGTCGGACTTGTATGCTTTATTTCGATTAGAGGCTCGATTGATAGGGCGCAATATATCTTCGACCGTGCAGTTGGATAATCCGCTCCGATTACGTCCCGCCCGGCGCAGCCGAATGAAGAAGGCCGAGCAAGCTGGGTTGCGGGTAGTCGAGACCACCGATTTCTCTCCTTTTTGGAAAGTTTTAGATGCCAATTTGCAAGAGCGGTTTCATGTGAAACCTGTTCACTCGTTGGACGAAATCGTATTGTTGCATAGTCGGTTTCCCGATCGGATTCGTCATTTCGTGACGATGAGGGGGGACGAGACATTGGCGGGGAGCGTCATTTATGATACGGGAATCGTGGCGCATGCGCAATATACTTCTGCTTCGGCAGAAGGGAAAGCATCGGGTGCTCTCGATTTGTTGTACGCTCGGCTTATAGGTGAGGTTTTCGCCGATAGGAAATGGTTCGATTTCGGTCAGTCGACGGAAGATATGGGGCACTATCTGAACGAGGGGCTTATCGCTCAAAAAGAGGGATTCGGCGGGCGAGGGGTTGCTTATGATATATACGAGATAATGCTATGACCGGCGGGGAGGAGAAAAAAAATATCTACCGCACGATTGTGAAGGCTACCGGACTTTTCGGCGGTACACAGGTATTTACCATTCTCTGCTCGATTATCAAAACGAAATTGGTCGCTATATGGTTGGGAGCCGAGGGCGTGGGTATCATCGGGCTGTATAATAATACCGTCGAGATGATTTCCTCGTTGACAAGATTGGGAATCGGAACGAGTTCCGTGAGGGATTTATCCAAAGCGTTTAAATCGGGGGACGAAAGTCGGTTTGCCGAATTGGTGTCTGTCGTGCGTCGTTGGATTTGGTTCACCGGGTTGTTGGGGGCGGTGGTTATGCTGACTTTCGCTCCGTTGTTAAGCCGATATACGTTTGGTGACGATACCCATATATGGGGGTACGTTTTTTTGTCGTGTACGTTGGTGTTTACGACTCTTACCGAGGGGGAACGGGCGGTGATTCAGGCATCGGAACGTTTGCGGGTTTTGGCGAGATGTTCTGTCTTAGGGTCTTTTTTCGCTTTATTGCTCTCTTTACCCTTGTTCTATTTTTTCGGTATTTCGGGTATTGTCCCCGCCATTATCGCACATACATTTTCCATTTGGGTCGTGACTGTTTCGTTGGGTAGGAAGATGAAGGTAAAGCCGGTAAAAATGAGTTGGACCGAGACTTACCGGCAGGGAAAGAATATCGCTTCGTTGGGTGTTTATATGACGGTAAGCGGGTTTGTCACGACCTTGTATTCCTACCTGTTCGTCGCATGGCTCAACGATAGAGGAGGAACCGCAGAGGTAGGTTTTTTTCAAGCGGGTTATACGTTGGTCATGCAGTATGTGGGTTTGGTTTTTACGGCTATGTCTATGGAATATTATCCCCGTTTGTCGGCTGTCTGCGAGGATAAAGTATTGTTGTCGGAACATGTGACCCGGCAAGTGGAAACGTCGTTGTTGATATTGGCTCCTGTCATTTCGTTATTCCTGATTTTTCAGAATTTGATTATACATATATTATATACACCTGCGTTTTTAGCCATCAGCGGGTATATTTCGTGGGCTGTATTGGGCATGCTTTTCCGGGCTTTTTCGTGGAGCGTGAGTTTCGTCCTGTTGGCGAAGGGAGCAGGTCGTATTTTTTTAATAACGGAAATCGTAGCCGATTCCTTGATGTTCGTGATGTATCTTGTCGGGTATACCCATTGGGGGTTACAGGGTGTCGGGGTGGCCTATTTGTTGGCCTATCTGTTTTCGATGACAGGGATTTACATGGTTTGTCATTTGAAATTTGGGTTACATATTCCGGTGCGAATGTTCGTCTCTCTTTTTGTTTATAGTTCTTTATGTTATTTCGTTTGGCTGTTGTGGTCGAACGATTATTTGGCGGGGGCTTACAGCCTGACCGCATTTATTTGTCTTTTTACCGGATTTCAGTTGAAAAAGAAGATATTCCGTAAATCGGAGTAATCAGTGCTTCTCCCAAAATTCGAGATATTGCCGGGCTACTTTTACGTGGTCGTGATATTTTTCTACGAATTGTCTACTTTCGGTCGATAGTCTCGGTAATGTTTTCCGATGTTTAA
>ERZ779758.474-NODE-474-length-11869-cov-3.01803_pt1 | contig 11869 bp, 8 predicted proteins | sample MGYA00511256_ERZ779758 | MGnify/ENA primary metagenome ERZ779758 (study PRJEB29588, sample SAMEA2162460) | human gut metagenome | biome: human gut; feature: human-associated habitat; material: faeces | place: Denmark | collected 2008/2010 ... | reverse complement strand
GAATATTCTCAGATATAAGAAACGATTTTTTATGACTGTGATTGGAATTGCCGGATGTACGGCACTTATTCTGGCCGGTTTTGGAATCAAAAACAGTGTTGCCACGGTTATGGTGGGACAGTATGAGGATATTCTTGCATATGACATTTCCGGTATGTTCACTGACAGGTCCGATAAGGATGCTTTCAAAAAAGAATGTGACAGCTCCGATATGGTTGAGAATGTTTACATAGATACCCAGTACAGCGGAACTGCCAATATTGACGGAGCTTCATCAGGCTCGTCAAACAAGAATATAACGCTTGTAAGTGTGGATGATGCCGACAAATATGCGGAATTTGTAACCCTTACCGATCATAAGAAAGGTAACAAAATCAAAATTCCGGATGACGGCGCATTGATTTCATATAAGATGGCTAAAGACTTTGATATCAGTGTCGGTGACAGCCTGTATGTCAGTATATCGGATGACAAATATTATGAAGTGGAAGTTTCCGGTATAATTAACATGTATGTAGGACAATATGTTTTTATGCAGGATGACTATTATGAGAAATGTTTCGGCGAAACGGCACCGCGCAACAGCTTCATAGCCAATCTTACAAGCACTGACATGGACAGACAACAGCAGTTTGGTTCTGATATCATGAAAAAATTCAATATGGAAAGCATATCGTATTTCTCAGGTATCAAAGATAATTTTGGTGACCTGATTGCATCACTGAATATTATTACGGTTGTGCTTATAGTATCGGCAGCCCTGCTCGCTTTTGTGGTTTTGTATAATCTGATAAATGTTAACATTTCAGAGCGTATAAGGGAAATAGCTACCATAAAGGTTCTCGGCTTCTATGATAATGAGGTTGAAATGTATGTGTACCGTGAGAACATTGTGTTGAGCATTATCGGGTCGCTTGTAGGACTGGTGCTGGGAGTTTTCCTGCACAGATACATTATGAATGTAATCGAGATGGATGATGTTATCTTCCCTCATAAGATATTCTGGTACTCATATTTTATATCAGTTGCCATTACGATCATATTTGGACTTATGGTAAATCTGGCAATGAAAAAGAGATTAAAGAGGATTCCGATGGTCGAATCTTTGAAGTCTGTGGAGTAATGTCAATAAAATTTTACGTGTAACACCATTGTGTGCCAGCATGTGTGTGTGATATAATACGCACATGTGTGGTTAACAGGGTTACCCACGGAAAGGGATATATTATGAAATTTATACTGGATTTTATTAAGGGAATGTTTATCGGTGTTGCCAATGTAATCCCGGGTGTGAGTGGTGGAACAATGGCCGTATCAATGGGAATTTACGATAAGCTGGTCACCTCGATAAACAATATTACGAAGAAATTCAAGAAATCGTTTATTGCTTTACTTCCGATAATACTTGGAATGGGTGTGGGAATCGCAGTATTCTCATTCATCATACCTTATTGCCTTGAGGTATTTGCTTTCCAGACATGTATGTGTTTTGCCGGACTTATCCTTGGCGGAATACCGGAGCTTGTCGGTGAGACGAAGAAGGCATTCAAGAAGGAACAGAAAGGAATCAATGCAGTCCATATAATTGTATTCATTGTATTTATGGCATTGTCGGTAGGCCCTACCGACATAAAAGTAACATTTCCGATGATAATCATGATATTTGCATTCGGAGTAATATGCTCTGCTGCAATGGTTGTGCCGGGAATAAGCGGTTCGCTCCTTCTTATGATGCTCGGTTACTATTCGGCGATCATGGGAACCATAAGCAGTTTCATTGTGGCATTGAAGAATTTTGACGGTTCGGAAATCGGACACGGCCTTGCGATTATTGTTCCGTTCGGAATAGGATGTATTCTTGGTATACTTCTTATATCGAAGTTAATAACATGGCTCCTTGAGAAATTTGAGTCCATCACTTATTTTGGAATCCTCGGTCTTGTACTTGCATCACCGTTTGCGATTTTCTACAAGATGAATCCGTCATCATTCTCACCGGTTGTTATTATTGTGGGAATAGTACTGTTTCTGGCCGGAGCTGTATTCACATACTGGTTCGGAGAGAAGACCAAGTCCGTGGATGCGGTATAGAGAATTTAACATTAAATTTAAGTTGGTTGAGTGGAATGTCCGGGATTACGGATGTTCCACTTAATTTTTGGGCTAAAAAAATAAATTTGGATTGAAACTAAATAATATAAATGATACAATAATAAAAGGTTATGATGACACGAAAGGGAAGAAAAGAAATATGGCTAAAAAAACTGTTGAGAAGACATTAAATATAGATAATATTTTATTTAATTGCAGAGATTATTTACGCGCGGCACGTAACTCCGGCTCTTTTTTTGAAAAAAGGGATATGATGCTTACGCTTGTGTTCTTAAGATTCATTGGAGAAAAGTATGAGGATGGTGTTGAAAAATTAAAACAGACACTTAAAGAGCAGGGACTAGATCCAGAAGATGAGAACATTAGAGCGGCATTCTTTGATGATGCTACTTTTGCAGATGGTACATATAATTTACCTCTGGAAGCCAGATGGTCAACAATTATCAATACTCCTGCCCCTAAGTTAAATGTTGTGCTGGATACGGCATTACAAAGGCTTGAGGAAGAAGATCCGCAATTAAAAGGCTGTTTTGTAAAAGGTACATTTACAGCACGCAATTTGGCTGCGAATGATATAAAGAAGATTGTTGATGAAGTGAATAAAATTAGCCATAAGGCATTTGGAGAAGAAAAAGATCTTATCGGACGTGTGTATGAATATTTTCTTAAAGAGTTTGCGGTAAATGCTACAAAAGAGGAGGGAGAATTCTATACACCTCATGATGTAGTACAGCTTATTGCAGCAATGATAGAGCCATATGATGGAACTTTATATGATCCTTGCTGTGGTTCGGGTGGAATGTTTATCCAGAGTGCCGAACTGGTAAAATCAAAACAGGGAAATTTAAATGGTATCAATGTATATGGACAGGAAAAAGAACCAGCTACATATCGCCTTGCAAAAATGAATTTAGCATTGCGTGGAATTAGTCATAATCTGGGTGATGAAGCAGATTCATCATTTACCCACGACTTACACAAGGGATTGTACTTTAACTATATCATGGCAAATCCACCTTTCAATCTTAAAGGCTGGTATAATGAAAACTTGAAAAATGATGCTCGCTGGTCAGATTATGTTACACCACCAGAAAGTAATGCAAATTATGCTTGGATTCTTCATATGCTTTCACATTTAAAACCGGCAGATGGAGTAGCAGGATTTCTTCTTGCAAATGGAGCATTAAATGATAGCGATACACTGGAAATCCGTAAGAAACTGATTCAAAATGACAAAGTGGAGGCAATTATAGTTCTTCCAAGAGAATTGTTTATCACCACAGATATCAGTGTAACACTTTGGATATTAAATCAGAATAAAAAAGGTGGAAACTATCACGATAGAAAGCTTCGCAATCGTGAGCATGAGATTTTGTTTATGGATTTGCGCCAATGGACCGAAAATCCTGTAAAGGGTGAGAGTAAAAAGAAGGTTCGCCTTATTACAGAGCAGATTGAGAAAGCTGCTGCGATATACCATACAGGGAAATCTGAAGGTCCCGATGGCGTAAATTATGAAATACCGGAACTTTATCGTAGTGTAGGTATTGATGAAATAGAAAGTAAAGGTTGGGCACTTACACCAAGCAAATATATTGAGTTTATTGACCATGATTTAGATATTGATTATGAAAAGGAAATGGTTCGTATTCAATCTGAGATGAAAGATATATTAAAGCAGGAAAAAAAATCCCAGCAGATGCTGGAAGAAGCATTTAGGGGGATTGGATATGGGATTGACTAAATATAAAATCGGAGAATTGATACAGGAATCCTTTTGTAAAAACAAAGACTTAGAATATGATATCTCTTATGTTAGAGGAATATCAAATAATAAACAGATTACAGAAACAAAAGCAAATGTTGATGATGCTGTTATTCATAAATTTTATATTGTTAATCCCGGTGAATTTGTATATAATCCAAGAACTACCCGAATGGGTGATAAAGTTGGTTTAGGGTACAATAACACAAATCAACCGTTGCTTTTTTCGTTTAATAATATTGCATTTTGCATAAGGGAGTCGGCTAAAGATATTATTCTTCCAGAATATCTGTATATGTATTTTAATAGAACAGAATTCGATAGATATGCAATGACAAATGGATGGGGAAGTGCTACCGAGCTTTTTTTGTTTGAAGATATGTGTGATATGAGTATAGAATTACCTTCTCTTTCAATCCAACAAAAATATGTAGATGTCTATAATGCTATGCTTGAAAATCAGAAAAACTATGAGCGAGGATTGGAAGATTTAAAACTGGTATGTGATGCATATGTTGAGAATTTACGAAGACAAATGCTTTGTGAGGCTATTGGTCCGTATATAGAAGAGTTCAATCAAAAAAATATTGATAATTTCAAGTTGAATTCTGTACGAGGTATAGCAACAAGTAAAGAATTCATCAATACTAAAGCTAATATGGAGGGGGTTTCTTTAGAAAATTACAAGGTAGTAGAGCCTGGAATGATTGCTTTTATTTCTGACACTTCACGAAGAGCAGATAAAATGTCGTTAGCTTTGAATCAGTCGGAGGAGAACTATTTAGTATCGTCAATATCAACTGTAATACAAACTGATAATACTAAACTACTTCCTAAATATTTGTATTTATTTTTTTGCAGAACAGAATTTGATCGATATGCCCGTTTTCATTCGTGGGGGAGTGCAAGAGAAACATTTAGCCTTGATGATATGAAAGAAGTACGAATGCCACTTCCACCTATTTATGTTCAAAAAGCTATTGTAGGTATTTATGAAGCATACACGATACGAAAAGAGATTAATGAAAAACTTAAAGCGCAAATAAAAGATATTTGTCCTATTTTGATTAAAGGTTCGTTGGAGGAGGGATATAATGAGTGATTTACAATTCAAAGGCAACAAATTATCTGTTATTCAAGGATTAAAAAATGGATTTTTGAGCGGCCCGTTTCAAACTGAATTCAAATTAGATAATGGTGTTATTGTATCCATTTCACAAATGACCAAAAGATGGATTGAATTTACATCTGATTCTCCAATGACAAGTGATGAGTTTATTTTTATTTTTCAGGGTGTCGAAAAACTTCTTATGCTATTTGACGGCAAATTTTGTACAATTGAAAAGTTGATAGTCTCCAATAATAATGAAGAGACTGTGGATGTTTTAAGTGAATACAATAAAATACGATTAAATTATTTCAGCTCAAAAAACCTATATCAGTATTCATGGTTGAAAATCATCTCGTTTCAAGAGATACTTACAAATGATTTGTATAAGAGATGGCTATCGTTGATTAGAGATTTAGACATTGCGTTTCAGGTGTTCTTATATGCTTTATCGGATAATAAAATGACAGTCGATTTGAATTTTGCCTTTTTAGTTGAACTTGCGGAACCGTTTGTCGAGTTATTAAAAGAAAGAACATATTATTGTCAGACACTTATTCCTGGAGAACGAGGAACTACTTTAAAAATGTGTGTTGATAATCTTATTGTATTATACGGGGGCGATATCTTTGCAAAGGAATTGGAGGATGACTACACGTTATTCCTTGAAAGAGTTGTGAAAAGTCGAGTGAGAATTATGCATATTAAAAAGAATCAAAAGGATTTTTTTGATGGAAAAGAATGCATTAAGTATTCATTAAAATTTTCATTGCTTTATCGAAGAATTCTATTATCATTATTAGGTGTTCCTTATCAAGAATACAAAGAAAATATAAAAAGTGCCTCGAAGAAGATTGACGAGTGGAATATGGCGGAGGTAAAATAATGACTAATATAAAAGAATATAACTGCCACTACTGTGAATCAGAATACGAATATGCCTTTATTGGCTTTTTAGAAACAGAGGGATGGAAATATACTTCAGGAAATAAGCTTTCTCGTGTTACCAAAAGAGATGTGTTGATAGAGGATGATTTCAAGAAATTTATAGCAGATGGAAATCCTGATTTGACAGAAGATGAAGTGACACAGATTTATGATACTATTCGTCTTGTGGGTGCAGAGAGTGATTTTGCAACATTGCACAAGGTGTACAACTGGATGGTGGATGGTATCCAATTTACTCCGAAAGATGGTATTGCAAGAATGATACCGCTGATTAACTTTGAAAAGGATGGTGTTAAGAATATCTTTCGAGTGGTGAATCAGTTTACAGTAGAATACACAAATAATGGTCAAAAAGAGAACCGCAGACCGGATGTAATTCTCTTTGTGAATGGTATGCCATTATGTATTATGGAATTGAAGAACCCTGCTGATGCAAATGCGACTATTTATGATGCTTGGGAGCAGATTAATATCCGTTATTGGAGAGATATACCTCATTTGTTACATTACTGTCCTTTAGCTTGTATTTCTGATGGAGTTAAAACTAGATTAGGAACAGTTCGCACACCATATGAACATTTTTATGCTTGGAGACGTGTTAATGATGGAGATGTTGTATCAACACTTCCATTTGCTGAAACAGAAACTATGATTAAGGGTGTTTATTCTCCTGAGCGTTTTTTGGAAATCTTTAGAGATTACATTTATTTTCAGGATAGTATTTATGATAGTGATGAAGTGGAAATTGTATGCCGTTATCCACAGTTTTTTGCTGCGAGGCTTCTGAAGCAAAGCATTGTAGATTCTGTTGTTACCAAGAGTGGAAGAGGCGGTACATATTTTGGGGCTACGGGATGTGGTAAGACTTATACGATGGCGTTTTTGGCGCGTCAGTTGGCATTACGCTGTACAGATATCTCAGAGATAGGTTCTCCAACGATTATATTGATTGTCGATAGAGATGAATTGCAAAAACAGGGTGCGAAGCTTTTCACAAAGAGTACAGAATTCCTTAATCTTGGAGAGGTTTCCGTTGTTAAGAATAGAGCACAACTAAGACAGGAACTTGGAGCAAGGCAAAGTGGTGGATTCTACATATGCACTATTCAGAAGTTTTGTGACAGGGAAGATGACAAAATAGGGCTTATCAATGACAGACAGAATATTATATGTTTTTCTGATGAGGCTCACAGGACTCAGCTTGAACATTCTAAGAAAATTCAATTTAGTAAAGATGCGGATGCAAATATGAAAGCCATGGTGTCAAAGCCATATGCAAAGGTGTTAAAAGAGGCATTTCCTCAGGCTACATTTGTAGGATTTACAGGAACACCTATTGCAGAAACATATCAGACTTTTGGTGATGAAATTGATAGATATACGATGGATCAGGCAGTTGCAGATGGACTTACTGTTTCCATTAAGTATCATCCGCGTATTGCAAAGGTATTGCTTGATAATAAAAAAGTAAAAGAAATTGAGAATTATTATAAAAAATGTGTAGATGATGGTGCAACATATGAGGATATCGAAGCAAGTAAGAAAGCAATGAGCTCTATGGAAATAATTCTTGGGGAACCTTCCAGATTAGAGCGTCTTGCTACAGATATTCATAATCATTATGTTTCAGCATGTGAAGCAGATCCAGACAGAATTCAGAAAGCAATGGTAGTTTGTTCTAACAGAAAGATAGCTTATGCTTTACTGTTGAAATTCAAAGATAAGTATCCCGAATGGTTTGAGGAAAAGAAAGTGCCAGAGGGTACTGATGTAACAGAAGAAGAGTTAAAGGAATTGAAACCAATGCCATTTATTGCAATGGTATCCAGTGTTGGAAAAAATGATGAGCAGGATATGTATAACTATCTTGGTGGCGTTAAGAATGACAAACGTTCCGAAGAGTTAGATGCTGCTTTTAAGCAGGAAAAGTCAAATTTCCGTATAGTCATTGTTGTAGATATGTGGATTACTGGGTTTGATGTTCCGTGTCTCACATATTTATACAATGATAAACCATTAAAAAAGCATTTGTTAATACAGACTATAAGCCGTGTAAACAGAAAGTATCCGGGAAAAGAATTCGGTATGGTAATAGATTATATTGGAATCCGCGATAATATGCGTGAAGCTATGAAGGTATATGGAGGAGATACATCTGTTGCACCGACATCCGATGATGTTGAGCAGGCTACATCAGTGTTTAGAGAAGAACTAGAAGTGTTGAAAAACATGTTCACAGGTTATGATTTATCACCATTTTTAAATCCGGAATGTGATCCTATAGAACGATACAGACTCCTTGCAAAAGCAGCAGAATATGTATTTGTATCAACAGAAGAATTACAATCGGAAGGAAATAAAGGTGTTCAGAAAGTTTCTTTCAAAACCTACTTTTTAAAGACAGTAAAACGAATGAGGGCAGCTTTTGATATTTGTCAGCCTTCCGGTTATCTTGGAGAAGAAGAATCTGCACTTGCACAATGCTTTATGGCTATAGCAGGTTTTGTTCGTAAGATGAGCGGAACAAGTGAAGTAGACACTGATACGATGAATCGTGCTGTTTCAAAGATGGTGGAAGAGGCATTAAAATACAATCAGGTTGAGAGCGTCCTTGAAAGTGGTGAGGAAGAAGATATCTTTTCACCAGAATATTTTGAAAAGCTATCTGATGTAAAGATGCCGGCTACTAAGCTCGAACTTCTTGTAAAAATGCTCCGTAAACAGATTAAGGAATATGGAAAGGTTAATAGATTAGCTGCAAAGACATATCAAGAAATGCTGGAAAAGACGATTGCAGAATATCATGAAAGACGTAAACGTCTTACTGCGGAAGAAGCAGGGGAGGCACAAGAACAGGCATCAGAGGATATAATTAAGATTGCAACGGAACAGGCTTTAGCTATTCTTAGAGCTATGAATGAAAATAGAGAAAGCTTCCGAAAGATAGGACTTACTTTTGAGGAAAAGGCATTTTACGATATTTTGATTTCTATGCGTGATCAATATAACTTTGAATATGGAACAGATAAAGAAGTGGATGGCGTTATAGTCAATGACAAATGTAAAGCATTAGCAAAGAGGATAAAAGATATTATTGATACAAAGTCTTCGTTTGCCGACTGGCTTAATAACCAAAATGTAAGAAATGGATTGAAATTGGAAATCAAATTGTGCTTGGTGAAGAATGGTTATCCGCCACAGTATAGTCCAGAAGTATTTAACAAAGTTATGGAACAGGTGGAGAATTTTGAGGAGTATTCTGGAACAGAAGGTATAGGCAATGAAGCTTATGGGAAGTTATACCAATATGAAATGCCAGAAAGCAATGCGATGATGGTCGCAGAGGAAACGACACCTTATGGTAAATTGTGAAATGTTTAATTTCTAAACAATATAATTAAATATTCGTTTAAAATAGCTAAGTAAAGTAAGGAGAAAGATAAGTGGACAAAATATTGTATCATTATTGCAACACACAAAAAATGTATGGGATTATGTCAGGAAGACAACTTAGAATGAGTGACATAACTAAGAGTAATGATTATAACGAAGTATATATGTTTTTTCCAGGTATAATAGATGCTATGAGAGATGCATATTATAAAAATCCATTTCCTTTTGAATTTAATGGCAAAACAAACGAGATAGGGATGTCGATGTTATTTCAATTGGCATATGATTATTTTAGAATTGAATTTGACGCGGGTGGAGTTACTAATTTTGTTATTTGTTTCTGTGAGGAAGGTGATAAGTTAAGCCAATGGAGAGGTTATGCAGATAATGGAAGAGGTGTTTCTATTGGATTTTCTGAACAAGAATTAAGGCAGTATAGCGAAAAATACAAAGATATCATAGCAATAGAAAAAGTAAAGTATAAAACGGCAGAAGAAATAAATGATATTATTGTAGCAAAAGCAGATAGTTTGTTAAATGAGTTGAAGAACTTGCGTAAATGGATTATAGATAATTTTCATTGCAATGATAGTAAGCAGGAAAAATATATGTTGCTTTTCTTTATACAAATGCTAAAAATAGTATTTATGAAATCATTACAGTACAAATATATATCATTTCAAGAGGAAAATGAATGGAGAATGTTTTTTAAATATCCTATAACAAAAGAAACAGAATTTATATATGGAGAAGACGGTGACAAAAGAGTAATATTTGGTGAAATGGTAGAAATGTTGAAAGATAAGATTGATTTTAATATTTTGGATAATGACATAGTATCGTATTTTCCATTAGACTTATCAGACATATCTGCAAAACCGATAAAAGAGGTTATCAGCGGACCAAATAATCGTATATTACTTAAGGATTTTCAATTATTGTGTGGTAAGTATAAATATGATGATGTTGCATTTAGGTATAGTAAAATATCGTATAGAGAGTAACAAAGTATATGAATAAAAAAACATATTTATCTCTGTTGACTGGAAATGCTTAAGCGGCAATGGAAAGGAGTAGCATTTAATGATAGAAATATATACAGAAAAAGCTAATTCAAAAGACTGGATATTTCAGAATGACCTGTACTTTAACCTGAATACAGGCAATGAAGAGATGTCGCAAAAAGAAATTGATTTAATCTGGCAGGCTGATGAGGCAAAGCTGACACCGGATAAGCATATTGAAACCAAATACGGATTAGGAACAATCCGAAATTTATCATCGGGCTGCAAAACGTTGCTTAATATTGTGAAGCATCCTGACAAGGTGGTAAATGTTGAGGAATGTGGTCCGAATGTACTTAGAATCATTTTTACTATGGATAATATTAAGATTTATATGTCAAGACCGACGCTTTTTGATATTCCGGATGATGCCAAAATCAGATTTAATGATTCTGATATAGTTACCGGTGGCAGAGGTTATAATGCATGGTGGAGTAAGGAATATGAAAGGAGAGAAGCGGATGATTTATAAGAATATTACATTTGAAGCAGCTCCATTTTCATATGATTTGACATTTGATGACAGGATTACCCTTGTGGGTGGAGACAGTGGTACAGGCAAAACAGTACTTTATGAAATGCTTGAAGATATAAGATTGACAGAAGAATACAAAGCAATTAAGCTATTTAACTACAAATCAGATGATTTTTTAGAAGCAATAAAACAGTGTAGAAATAGTTTTATTGTGATAGACAATGCAGATTGTCTGATTAATGATGATGTCAGGAGATTCATTAATTTTGAACTGTCAAATCAGTATATGCTCTTCCTGCGAAATTGCGACGGACTAAATGTATCTGATAAGAGCTTTAAGGTGTTGAAGTTTGACAATAATAGGATAACACTGGAAGAGGAGTTGTGATATGAAGTATTTATGGACAGAAGATACCGGCGCAGGACTTCACTTCTGGAAATTGGTTAACCAACTTTTCTTTAATGATGCACTTGTAGTCGAAAGTAAAGAAAGTAATCAGGGCTTATTGGATGCATTGGCAGAGATAGACATTAAAGAGAACGATAAGTATTATATTGCATTTGATTATGTGGTTGATAATCAGGATATTCGTAATAAGTATCGTATTCTGAAATCAATAGCAGATAAGGCAGAAGGAAAGATCATAATTCTGGATATGATTTGTTTTGAGTACCTGATTCTTGCATTTGACAGGCTGGTAGAATGGACAGGCACCGGAAAGACAGATAAGATAAAAATCCGTGATAAAGTTTTGGCGGCAGTTGAGAATCACAGAATCGATTTATCAAGGATTGATGATGAGAAAACATTACAGTACATAGCAGGTTTTAAGAGATATTCTACAGAACGTGTGATGAAATCATTGGTGGGTGAATTTACCCAGAATGAAAAGTGGTCCATAAATGGTGCACTTATGGGCGAGTGTTGGTATAAAGATTGTTGTGTGTCAGACCATCCGGGCAGTCTTCGATGTGGTAATCCTGCGGTTGAGGACGGCGACGAG
>ERZ779758.455-NODE-455-length-12340-cov-2.3418_pt1 | contig 12340 bp, 8 predicted proteins | sample MGYA00511256_ERZ779758 | MGnify/ENA primary metagenome ERZ779758 (study PRJEB29588, sample SAMEA2162460) | human gut metagenome | biome: human gut; feature: human-associated habitat; material: faeces | place: Denmark | collected 2008/2010 ... | reverse complement strand
TTGCATTATAAAAACTATTGAATCTTATCCCTTCTTGTGCCAACTTATCCAAGTTGGGGGTCTGAATTTCTCCTCCATAACACCCCATATCAGAGTAGCCTAAATCATCGGCAAGAATTACTATTATATTCGGACGGTTATCCTGCTGGGCATAAGCATACATGGAAGTCAATGTTAAAGCCCCGAAAGCTGTTGTATGTAATAACTTATTCATTATATTTTATATTTAATTGGTTACGATTATCAGTTCCTTACCTTCTTTCAATTGACTATGAGATATGAAATAACTATCTAATATTTTCTCTCCATATCTAATCTCATTTATCTTCTCTCCAGCTCCTTTCCTAGTTATTATGAAATCCGTCCCATCCAGATTAAAAATAACCTTCTCAAATAAAGGAACAGTCACAATATATTCTGGATCAGCTGGCGAGTAAGTATACAGACCGATAGCATTCAAAACATACCAAGATGACATCTCACCAGCATCATCCATACCAGAATAAGCCAATTTCTTAGGTCCCATCCTATAATAACCATTCAGAACTCTATTCAAAATTTTCTCCGCTTTTTCCTGCTTATCCACAAAATAATACATATATATAGAACTGTGCCCCGGCTGGTTTCCATGGCAATATTGTCCAATAAAAGTTGTCAAATTATGAGCCTCATACCCATCCCATGGGATCATAAACAAAGAATCAAGCTTGTTTTCAAATGCTTTCTTACTTGGATAAAGTGCTATGAATCCCTCCGAATCATGCGGAGCAAAGAATGTAGATTGCCAACCATTCGCTTCACGGTACATATATTCATAAAAAGGTCTTTTAGGATCAAATGGTGTAATCCATGTTCCATCTTTCAAACGTCCGCGCATAAACTGGGTTGAGGGGTCGAAAAGATGTTTGTAACTATCAGTCCTTTTCATTAATTTTTCATAGTTTTCGCTATCGCCCAACTCTTTAGCTAAAAGTGCAGTAGCGTAGTCATCATAAGCATACTCTTGTGTTTTAGTTACAGCAGCTTTAGCTACAGTTTCCAATTTAGGGTTCGTAATATCATCTTCCGAAATCCATCCTTGCTCCATATATTCTTTAATGAAACGTCTCCCCCCCATTGGACCTTTACCACTACCTTCCACAAAAGCATTATTAAGCAATAATTCATAAGCTGCCTGTACATCAAAATCACGTATTCCCCTCAAATAACTACCTGTTACAAATGTTGACGCATGATCACCGTGGAAAAAGGTAGGCATAAACCCACCGATTTTTCCTCTATCCGTTATTGATTTTATAACATCTGTTGCCACATCAGGTGAAATCATTCCCAATAAAATCAATTTATTACGATAATCATCCCAAAAAGATGGATTGCTATAATAGCGAAAACCTTTATTTACGGTATTTCCATTTGCATCCACAAATTCTCCATTTGCATCACTAAGAAGAATGGGCCATAGGAACGAGCGGTAAAAAGTAGAATAGAATGTCTCTTTTTCTTCTTCCGTACCTCCAATTACACGTATCTTAGACAACAATTTTTCCCATGATTCCTCTGCTTCAGTTCTTACCTGACTAAAACTCTTAGCCAACATTTCACTTTCTAAATTTTCTTTGGCATTTTCTACACTGACATAAGAAAATCCCACTTTTAGCTCAAGCGGTTCCGCTATATCATCATTATCTAAGAAATTCACAACACTAACTTCTGTTTCATCATCTTTCAAGGATTCTATATTACGAATTTTATGATTAGTTACCGCATAGAAGTAGAAAGTAGATCCGGCTTTCTGATATCCTATAAAAACATTATTATCCCTTTTTTCCAATTTCCAATCTTTTACATGTTCATTCGAACGAGCAAGATCAGCCAAGAGTTTTTTATTCTTACCGTCCTTATAGGTATATTTATGATAGGCACAACGCAATGTAGAAGTTACCTCAGCATTTATATCATATTTTTCAAGGTAAACTTGATAATAACCGGGACTGGCCGATTCATGTTCATGACTATAACTGGAATAATACGTCTTAGGTTCCACTTCTCCACTAACACCAATAAATGGAACATAACAGAGATTCCAATGTCCCTTACTAGTATGTACAAAAGCATATATAACAGTATCTTCATATTGGTAACCCGAACCACTCCGCCACATTGTTACGGGAGTTACTTGTACCATTGAGTTCGGCAAAGAGGCACCTGGATAGACTTCAGCTCCCCACGCCCGTCTGGTTGGCTTATACCCTAATTCAGTACTATCCCACAAAGTTGCAGTTCCGATAAAGGGATTAACATAATCAGTCAATCGGTTCGATTTTTTAGCGACAGAACAACCAACTAAAACGCATAGCATATTTAGCAAGATAATATATTTGACAAGTTTCATCTTATTGTATTTTTAATGTTTCTTGGGATTCCATTTATGCTCCAAAGCTCTCATTTCAGTTTCTTGCCCCTTATCACCTTGTGAGTCCATCCATCTCTGCAATTGCCGACGCAACTTTTTCACTTCAGATGCATATTTTACATCATCAATCAAGTTATGCATTTGATAAGGGTCGTTTATTATATCATATAATTCTTCTTTAGGACGATATTGATATTTATGGATTTGCTGTTTTGCAAATATATCATTTTCCGCTTCATTTATCCATGAAAACCATACAGGATCTTGTTTGCGAGTGATTATATTCTGGAAAGGCACCTCCGGAGTTAAATTTAATATATAGCTGAATTTGTCATTTCTCACACTGCGAATACCGTAATAATCTGCCCCATTCGCAATGCCCCTCGTTGTTTGTATGCCAAATACATATTCCTTATTTGTCTTTTTTCCTTTTATCACAGGCAGAAAACTTTTTCCATCAAGACCTTTGGGCACTGATGCACCAGCAATATCAAGCAGGGTAGGTGTGACATCTACATATTCACACATGGCATCCGTTTCACTTCCAGGCATAGTGACCCCTTTCCAACGTACAATAAAGCCAGTTTGCAAACCAGCATCATAACAAGTCCATTTGGCAAACGGAAATTGATGCCCTTGTTCACTTGTAAATATAAACACTGTGTTTTCATCCAGATTATATTTCTTAATAAGTGCATCAATTTTGCCAACATCCGTATCCAGCTGATTAATTTCGGCAAGATAATTAGCATAATTCTTCCTTGTCTCTTTTGTATCGACAAGTGTTGGAGGAAGCGTCAACTTCTCTGCATCAAAAAGCGACCGATTGCCTCTTGTCCAAGGAGAGTGTGGATCATTTGAAGCCAGATACAAAAAGAAAGCTTGTTTCTTTACTGCAACATCAGCAATAAAAAGCTCTAAATCCGGAATATTCAGATTTTTATAGTCACCACTCAAATACTCAAAAGGGAATGCCTCCAAAGGAGCAATATGCCGTTTACCTTGCATGGCTACCCGATAACCTGCCTTTTTCAAATAATACGGAAGCGTCTTAACTCCTTCATCAATAAATGTATGATTAGGATATGCACCCGACTTCACTGGATAAAGTCCTGTCAACAAACAATGTCTGGTAGGGGAGCTCATAGCCGTAGCCTGAAAAAATCGGTTGAATTTCAAACCTTCAGATGCAATTCTATCAATATTAGGAGTTACGGCATCCGGACTCCCATAGCAACCGAGATCCCCCATACGGCAATCATCAGCTATAACCAAAATAATATTGGGAAGTGTATTCTGGGCTACCGCGGATATACTCGAAAGAGTTACACCAGCCATCACCAACAATTGCGTTTTACAGATATTCATAACATCCATATCTAAATTATCAATATTATACCTTTATTCTGCAGATAAAGAGTTACATATTTTTTTATTAATTTCTCTAACTCTTTCTTCCTCTATTTTTATGGCCTTGCGATCATAAGTCATCAGTCCATTCACTTCCACCTCAACATCGGTCGTTTGTGTATAAACAGCACCCGACACCCCTCTAGGGACAAGTTCAAGCAAGCTTTCCCCAAACTTTACATATTCATCAGTAACTTCTTTAGTGTTTTTAAACTGCACATATCCCCAGTTCTTATTAGGTTGCCAAGGGGGCCCCTTCATAGGTAAGCCAATACCACCATATTCCCCAACCACATTTACCTGAGTGGGTTCATACATCATCAACTCCGGCCGGGGATACCGATGTATATCCAAAATATCACCCACCTTATAATAATGATTACCACCACTAGCAGCATTTACCAATCGGGAAGGGTCATAATACTCTGTCCATTCTGCTATTTCTTTTGTTTTGAATTGTCCCCAAGCCTCATTGAAAGGAACCCAAACAACAATAGAGGGATATGGCATAAGATAGTCCATTATTTCTCTCCATTCTTTCTTAAAATTCTCTTCTGATTCAATGGAGCGTTCGTTCTCCTTACCATCAAAATAATTATATTGAATCCATTTAGGAGAATTATCACCACTCGGCATATCTTGCCACACAAGAATACCTAGACGATCGCAATGCGTATACCAGCGTGCAGGCTCTACCTTTATATGCTTACGAATCATATTGAACCCCCAATCTTTCGTTTTCTCAATATCATATGCCAGAGCTTCGTCTGTCGGAGCTGTATATAATCCATCTGGCCACCAACCTTGATCCAAGGGACCAAACTGGAAACAGTCTTTATTATTGAGCTGCATACGCATAATACCATCCTTATCCTTATGCATTGAGATTTTACGCATTGCAGCATAACTCTTAACTTTATCAGTCTTCTTCCCCTTATCTAACAAAGTTACCTCCAAATCATATAAGAAGGGAGATTCCGGAGACCATAACTTAACATCTGCAAGAGCAAGTTCCAATGTTTCCCCTACAACACCCTTAGTCATTGCCACTATGGTATTCTGTTCCTTCAATACAATCTGCACGACATCCGACGATGTAGTGTTTTGTGTACCAACTTTCACTTTCAAGTTCTTATTATCAATATCTGCAACAGAAACTACATTAGATATATATTTGCTACTTACCGGCTCTAACCATACCGTTTGCCAAATACCAGAAACCGGAGTGTACCAAATAGCATGGGGATTCTTTACTTGTTTCCCTCTAGGTATATACGATTCATTTGTAGGATCCCAAACCTTCACTACAAGCTTCTGGCTACCTGATGTCAAAAAAGGAGTTATATCAAATTTAAACGGTACATATCCCCCTGTATGTGTACCAATTTTCACATCATTCAAATATATCTCCGCTTTCCAGTCAACTGCTCCAAAATGTAAAAGAATATTCTTACCTCTCCAGCTAGAAGGAATATTGAAAGTTCTCTTATACCACAATTCTTTCTCTTTACCCAATTCTTTCTGCACACCAGAAAGACTTGATTCAACAGCAAAAGGAACAAGTATCTTTCCATCAAATTTTTGTGGTTCTTTTTGTCCGAAGGGTAAAATCGCATATTCCCATAACCCGTTAAGGTTCAACCAGCTGTCCCGCTCCATAAAATGACGGGGGATATTCCGAAAGTATATTATCAAGATTAAGCGTTTCCGCCCATGCAGTCTTAATCTTATCACCTGCAGGTTTCCACTGAGCCGACATAGATATACTTAAAAATAAGAATGCAATAAATATTAATTTAGTTTTCATCTGATACCAATATTATTAAGTGTTTATAAATTCTATAATAGTAATTATGTCTATAACTATAGCAATCCCTTATTGAATACTGTTCAGTAAATCAGTCTTACCTTCATTCACCAGTTTCAATATTAACTCACCAAACAGTGTATTTTGCCATGCAAACCATGCACGAGTAAAATTAGCAGGATTATCCTTATGAAAAGATTCGTGTATGAAACCTGTATCTGCATCTGTATTCATAAGCGTCTTAACACACCATACAATTTCCTTATCATCCTGGCTCGTAAATGCTTTCATCATAATACTCATGGGCCATATCATATCATAGCCAATATGGGGACCACCTATTCCTTCACCAGCCGTTCCCTTGAAGAAATAAGGATTATCCTTACTCCACACAAACTTCCGTGTATTCTGATATATAGGATCATTGACATCCACATCTCCCAAATATGCCATTGACAAAAGACTCGGAGCATTAGAGTCATCCATCAAATATTGATTTCCAAAACCATCGACTTCAAATGCATATATCTGTCCATACTGGGGATGATTGCAGACCGCATATCTCCTAAGAGCATCCTCCACTTCCTGTGCCAAATGCACACACTCCTCAGACATAGCCGTTTCCTTATTCACTGTTACCAAAATCTCAGCAGCCTTACGCAAAGATGTTACTGCAAAGAAATTAGATGGAATCAAGAATTGATAAGTTGTCGCATCATCTGAAGGTCTGAAACAAGATACAATCAAGCCAACTGGATTCACTGGATTACCCAATCCATTATTGTTCATTGTATCCAATTGCCGTTCTGTTCTACGCTGAAATCTATAAGGACCTACTCCATTTTTACGTTGTTGCTCCTTAAAAGTTTTCAGAATATTTTCAATAGCTTGTAGCCATTCTTCATCAAATATACTTATATCACCAGTCGTTTTCCAATAATGATAAGCCAATCGTAGAGGATAACAAAGAGAATCTATTTCCCATTTCCTTTCGTGCAACCCCTCTTTCATGTCAGTCATATCCCGCATCCACTGATGATCCGGATTGGGGTCATAAGGGTCCAAAAATGCATTCGCATAGGGATCTATATTAATGCACTTGAACTGCCGCCGAATAACCCCTGCAAGCATCGCCTTCAACTCTGGATCTTGATTAGCCAGCTGTACATAAGGCCATACTTGCGCACCCGAATCACGAAGCCACATAGCATGTATATCTCCAGTATAGACAACCGTATCATCCTTACCATCTGTTTTCCTATAACGCACTGTAGTATCTAACGTATTCGGGAAACAATTTTCAAACATCCACGCCAGTTTAGGATTAGTCAACTCACTTTTAATTCTGCGTATTTCGGCCTCTACAGCTTGAGAAACAAATAGTCTATCTTGAAGTAAAGGGCGTTTGGTCTTATATTTTAGAGCTGTAGTAGCTACATGTGTATTATCTTTGGACAATACATAATCTGAAGCCTGAGCATTGCTTCCAGTAGCCAATACCATGGCCAATATATAAAAACTAATACTTCTATTTTTCATTTTTTCTTTATAATTTATAGATTACAATTTAAGATTGCAAGGCGTGCATACATTTCTACCATAGCAGCCTGCGTCAACAACCATTTTTTCGGGTCGCAACATTCTCCACTATAATCCACACCAAACAAGCCATATTCATCTCTTGCATGAAGCCATGCATAATCCAGACTTTTAGCAAATTCCGTCACATACATATCATTTTTATCCAAACTATATAACTCTGCAAAACCTCGTAACATAACGGCAGAAAACCATACATCTCCCTTTTTCAATAAACGGATCTGCTTTCCACTTGCCGTTACATAGTCTCTAAAAAAATAATCATAACATGACTTTGCTATTTTCTGGGCATCGATAAGATATACCGTATCTTTTGTCAACTTATATTGAATCGCCGCAGACTGCATCATTTGTCCGCTATTATAAGCATGCTTTGCCGGTCCAACACTTCCGTCAATATTTATCCGATCAAAATACAAATAATCAGTCTTGTCTTGAAGATGTTCCTTTGTCCAACTATACATTTCCTTTCCCTGATAAAAATAAGTACTGTCTTGAGTTGCTTCAAAAAGTTTGAATGCAAGCACCGAAGCAGGAGCATTGGTACAAGTATTCTTTGAAAACTTCTTTTGTTCACACCAATAGATGCCTCCATCAAATGTATCATCCATGCCACTAAGAATAAAACTCCAAATCATCTTGGCTTTGCCCAAGTACTCCTTATCCCTTGTTAACATATACAGATTTGTAAACTCAATGCCTATCCATATATTATCATCATAATAACGATCCGATTGATGAACAAACGTCACATACGACGCATAGGCATGTGGTTCTCTTTTTATATCATAATATTCTTCTAAACCGGACAATACTTTTTCCTTCAACAATCTATAAAGTTTTTTATCCCGTGTAGCCTCGTATAAAGCATTCACAGCTGAGAAGGTACCCGAATAAGGCCATAAATAAGAATAGTCTTTGGGAATGCTGTTCCGTTTATCAAACAAAATCTTTTCAGAAGCTTTGTCAAAAGGAAATGTTTCCCGCAGCAAGCACGAATTCGGAATAGAATAGTTCTGATAGAGGGAGTCCAGAAGTATCCGGGCTCTCTCTAAACAGACATTTTTCTCCATTCCACTGTTTTTTTCATTATTCTCCACATTACAACCAGCCAAACTGACGCCAATGATAAAATTAAAAACCAAAAACAGTCTCAAGAAGAAGTTCGTTCGCATCACAATCATTAACTATGGTTTTCTTATGATAGTTATAGTACGGCTCTGTGTAGCCAAAGCAGTTTTAACTCCTCTATTAGAACGTACAGTCCACTTTAGCGTAACCTCTTGCCCGGCAGCGGCACCCGCTTTTTCTGCAATGCTATTCAACACAGTTGGTGTAATTGTAGCTCCAGTACTCAAACTCTTGTTGTCAGAAGCTTGAATATGGACCGGAGAAGAGAAATTCCCTTCCGCTTTGTCAAACAACACATCATAATACACAAGGCTATAACCATCTTGCGCCTCAGCCTCTTCCCATTCAAACAAGACATTACCCGATGATTGCAGATCAATACGGCTATTATCTATCGGTACTATAAGCTCTTCCCCTGCCGTAACATTCAAATCTTCAAATTCTTTGGTATCATCGCACCCCACAAAAATCATCATTATTCCCCAAAGCGATGCTATAAGGATAAACAATAAACTATTTCTCATCTTTTCAAAATTTAATTAATAAAATCAATAACCAGGGTTTTGCCCCAAATTAGGATTAATCACCAATTGCTGTCTCGGAATAGCCCATAGATAATCACGATCCTTATTAAAGCTTCTATCACGATAAGTAAAATACTCCAATTTACCTTCATTCAATTTAAATTTTGCACCCCTAACCGGTTCATTCAACACAGTTTCAGCAATCTTCCAACGACGGATATCATAGATGCGGGTTCCTTCCAAAGCAAGTTCAACACGACGTTCATCCCTAATAATCTGGCGTAAATCTCCATTAGCAGGATAATCCATTGCCGCCGAAGTATTATCAAATCCTGCCCTCTGACGAAGCCGCTTGATAGTCTTGTCCCAGATATCTGAATTCATTTCACCAAGTTCATTTTTAGCCTCTGCATACATCAATAGGACATCGGCAAAACGCAATGTTATGAGATTGATATTACACTGCCATGAGGTACCAGTAGTCCATGCCTCTTGATTTGTATCATAATATTTGCGATAAAAGTATCCGGTATGTCCTCCGTTTTCGCGTCCGATCTTATCCAACGTATTATTTTTAGGATCATTCGGATCCACATTTACAGTAATCGCATTGCCTTCTTTATCCTCAATGACACTGCCATGATGCACAATAGTCATATCAAAACGTGGGTCACGGTCAACATAATCCCCCTTACTTTCATCCCATTTACTGCCATCCTTCATTAAATAAGTATCTACCAAGCTTTGAGTCGGGCTTGCCAATACGTACTGTACCAGCGGTAGACTAAAAGGAACATAAGTAGAAATATTACCCCAAGTTCGTTTTTCGGGAACATACTGAATATCCAGAATGATTTCTGAGTTGTATTCATTTTCCTTGAAAAAGAGTTTCTGGTAATCAGGGAAAAGTTCATACTTACCGTAATTATCTGTATTAATAAGCTTTTCTGTATATTGCACAACCTTTTCCCATTCATTGAAGTTCAATGCAATTCTTGCATTCATTGCCATCGCCGCACCAGCAGTAATTCGGCCTCTATCTGTAACGTCATACTCTTCCTTTGTAGGAAGTATCTCCGCTATTTCCTCCAATTCTTTATGTATCCAAGCTACAATTTCAGACTGAGTTGTAGGAGAAATAGTCTTTGCAGTTGCCTCATCGATATCCTCCGTAAAGAAAGGAACATCTCCGTACCAGTTTGTTGCTTGAAAGAATAAGAATGCCCTGACAAATCGTGCTTCCGCTTTCATCCGGTTTTTACGACCTTCGTCCATAGGCACACGGTCTATATTCTCCAAAAGAGTATGCGCCGTTTTAATGCCGCTATATATACTTTTCCACACATCATCAAAAAGAGCAGTAGATGACGTTGCTTGTCCATTGCCAATAGTCTTCACAGCATCACCTCCATAACCATTATAGAGATTGTCACTCAATCTTTCATCGCGAAAGAGCCAATCTGCCGAATTCATTTGCTTGTAAGCCATATTCAGCAAAGCCGATGCATTTGCTTCAGAAGTCCAATAAGTCTCATCCGTATATTTGTCAGTAGGAATCACATCCAGTTCGACGCAGCTCAACATTGACAGCATGCAAAATAAGGATAGACACCAGGATGAATATCTAAATAATATTGCTTTCATAATTTATATTACATTTAATCATTTTCAAAATTGAATTTCAATTCCACCACCAAAATATTTCAAGGTCGGATAATTTCGTCCACTATTGGCACTGCTAGTATCCATACTGTTACCAAATTCAGTTGATTCCGGATCAATGAACTTGTTCTTAGTAAATGTCAATAAATTCTGACCATTCAAAAACACTCTAACCTTTTTCATTCCTATTTTTTTCGTATAGGAAGCAGGTATTGTATAACCAATCTGTATATCTTTCAAACGAAGATAAGCAGCATTATATAAGTTTCTATCCGATGAATGTTTATAGTTGTGCTGATAAGATGACGAAGCCACGTTTATCAACCGAGGATATCTGGCATCCCTATTGTCCGGAGTCCAATAGTCCAGTTGGTGCTCATATATCACATATGAATAACTTCCATGGAAAGCCTCAATCATTTCTCCCCGGAGGGCCATATCACGTTTTCCAACTCCTTGCCACAACATACTGAAGTCAAGACCTTTCCAACTGAAATTATAATTAAACCCAAAGACATAACGCGGGAAAGCATTTCCAAGTACAACCCGGTCATCATCATTTATTACTCCATTCTTATCTATATCAACGTATTTCACATCTCCCGGTTGCAATTTTACTCCCTCGAATTTCGGAGAATTCTGGATTTCCTCTTCAGTCTGGAACAGTCCATCAGTCCGGAATCCATAATAACTATTAATGGCTTCCCCCTCTCTAATGATTCGTTCAACACCATCAGTCAGCTTTACAGACTCATCCCCATATTCCAGTACCTTGTTACGGGAATCTCCGATATTGAAGCCGAACAAATGAGAAAAATCTTTATGCTTGAATCTATAGTTAACAGTAAGTTCCCAACCATTATTGCGCACCTTACCAATATTAGCTTTTGGGACAGCCCCTCCTAATGTGCCGGGACTTAATGGTGTCAATAAAATATCTGAAGTATTCTTTTGGAATACATCAAAAGTAACATTCAATGCATTTTTCAAAAAAGAAGCATCAAAACCAATATTAAAGGTTTTGGTTTTCTCCCAAGACAATTCAGAATTTCCAAATGTAAATCCTGTACCTGTTACAGAAGAATTGTTAAAACCATACTGATCTGAATTTACTTTATAGGTAGTCAAGTACTGATAATCATCAACAGTTTGTGAACCTAACAAACCATACGAACCACGGATTTTCATATCTCCTACTTTGTCCTTCCAAAATGACAAAAAGTTCTCTTCAGATATTCTCCATCCTAAGGACATTGATGGAAAAAAGCCCCAACGATTATCTTTTGCAAAACGGGAAGAACCATCATAGCGAGCATTCACTTCTGCATAATACTTATCTTTATAGGAATATCCTAATCTTCCCAGCCATGAATGCAAAGCACGTTCACGGAAACCATTCGGAGTATTGTAACTTGAAGTTTCATAAACTGTATCATCTGTATCCTGATAAAGGTCTGGATCGACAAAATTACGTCTGATTTCATTTTTTTCACTACGGAAAGATTCAGATGTAAATCCAAATAAACCCGTCACTTGATGCACATCATTATAAGTATGATTGTAATCAAGGAAAAATTGCAAGTTCAGCATTGTTGCTTTATTGTTATAATCCTGAATACTATAATTTTTACTTTGTCCAGCATTAGCAATCTGATCTTTATTTAAATATTTATATACCGGGTAATATCTTCTCTTAATCAATCGATGCTCTGAAATAATATCATAACCAACAACACCTCTCAATTTCAGTCCTTGCCAGATTTTCAGATCACCAGAAACAATTCCCTGAAAATG
>ERZ779758.443-NODE-443-length-12857-cov-7.06241_pt1 | contig 12857 bp, 12 predicted proteins | sample MGYA00511256_ERZ779758 | MGnify/ENA primary metagenome ERZ779758 (study PRJEB29588, sample SAMEA2162460) | human gut metagenome | biome: human gut; feature: human-associated habitat; material: faeces | place: Denmark | collected 2008/2010 ... | reverse complement strand
TAATCTTCTAATCTCTTTTTTCATAAGTACCCCCATACTCGTATAAATTGAATTTATTAAATTTTATATATATTTACTATTATAACAAATTTTTATTAACATTACAATGTAGAAGCCAAAATGTTTAGTTATATAAATAGTGTTACTGGACAAACCCTTAAAAATTAGTATAATTAAATCAATGGCAGATTTAAATTTAGGTCATTTAATATCCAAATTTGTAAATTATCAGGCACTAAACGCACAAAAGCAGGCGCCTGCAAAACAATCTGCTCCGGCATCATCATTTACACCTGCACCCCAACAGTCTTCCGGTGTAAATGCACCACGCAGCGTTCCTACACCGCAAATGGGTAATATGGGCGGAGTTGACCAATCAGTTTACGTTAAAGATATGATGAATTTGCCTAAAAATCTTAATGAACTGGTATTTATAATGCAGAGAAATATTTCTCTTGCCCAGTTTAACCAGCGTTTTGCAAACCAAATAAATATGCACAGAAATGCTTTGTCGCAAACACAAGCTCAAATTCTCGCACAGCTTCAGGGAATGTCTTTAACAGAAGCACAAAATATGCTTCTTACAGGTAATAAAGCTATATTAACCCAAATGCAAGCCTCATTGAAAAATCTTTCCATATCATCAACAGGAATGATTAATCTTTCCCAAATAGCAGCCCTAATTCAGGCTAACGGAAAAGATGCAATTGCTAAACTAATTACGACTATGGCAAATTCTGCAAAATTAGGAATTACCGACCTTTCCCAATTAAAAGAAACTGCAAAACTTATAAATGCAAGTGTTGCAGCAGCCTCCCAAAACGATTCAGCCCAAACTATGAAACTTTTAATGCTTTTGTATCTTCCCTGGCTGCCATTACAGGAAGGCGTAGGTTTTGACCTTGACATAGAAAACAGCAGCGCTGATGACGGCTCTGAAAGTATTCTGATAATAACAATTACCACATTAAATTACGGCAATGTTATTGCAACATTAATCCTTGAAAGTTCCAACTCAGTTCATGTAAACATTGAATGTGTTAAAGAATTCCCGAAAGACGAACTGGTTATGCGTATTGAAGGCGACGAAAAACATTACTCTATGGAATCCGTTGTTTCATTCGAAACAAGCTCGCAAACAACCATTAATGAAAAACAGGAAAAACCACAGGCGAAAATAAATATGAGTAATACAAACGAGATTAATCCTTATCTGCTTTTGATGGCTCATACAATAATAAGACATGTTATAGAAATTGACAAAAACACTTCAAACGGTGTTACATCGCATATTGACTAAGTTAACGTGGCAAACATTCCCAGTATGTTTTAGTTTTATCATCAGGGCATTCATTAGCAATTGCGTATTTGGTACAGCCGACACCGTTTTGTGCATCTGTTGAAGTCTTGGAACAATATTTACTTTGACTGAAGTTCCAAAATGAATAAGTTATATTTTCGCCGAGAGGAATTAACCTTCCCCTGTCATTTATACCAAAATAAAATATATCCTGTCCCATAGCATTCGGTCCTTTTCTTGGACCGGTTGTATCAATTACAATCCAGTTTGCAAAACAGTTGTACATACCGCCGATTGAGGTTCCATCTGCTGCAACAAGTTGAGGAACTTGCATACAGCCCGGTATACTTACCGTTGTATTATTGTATGATTTAACCTGCTTATAAACATTTACTGTACCATATACATTATTGTTTTTGTTTAAATTATCTGCCAATTTGTATTGCGCAAATAATTTAGTATAAAATTCAGAATTGTTAGAACCCGAATCAGTATTATCTCCAGTAACAGAACCTAAAAGTTCGGGCTCAACATAAACAATTGCCTGAGACAAAAGGGAATAAGATTTTTTAAAAGCAGCTTCTAAAGCTTTTTTCTGATGATTAGCAACCAAATTCGGTATAGTTAATGCTGCAACCACACCGATAATGCCGAGCGTGATTAATACTTCCGCCAAGGTAAACGCACAACGACGAATAACAAACGTATCCCCCTTCTTTTCGATACTCAATCGAAAAGCGGGGTCCCTGTGAGTAGCACCTCCGGCAAGTGTAAAACCCTTACTATAGGAGCTTAAAAGGCTGCCCCCCCCCCAACGTGACTTAATCTTTTCATAAATTGCTCCTTTCAATAAATATAATACCTTTTTATTATATCAATTTATTATAAAGATTTCAATATTTTAGTTAAATTATGATAAACTAAAATCAAAGGAGGATTAATATATGAAATTTGTACATGTAATGATTAGAGTAAAAGACATTGACGATTCAATGAGATTTTATACTGAACTTCTTGATTTGAACAGAACAGGGGAAGTAAAACTTGATGATTGCACTTTATACTATTTAAGCGATGAAGACGGTCAAACTCAAATTGAATTGACACACAATGCAGAAACACCCGAAAACGGTTATGAAAACGGCAATGCTTTCGGACACCTCGCTTTTGAAACAAAATCTATGGATGAATTTACAAAAAGAATGGAAACAATGGGGTATAAATATCTTTATGAACCTTATTTCATGCCTGAAGTTAATATGCACATTGCATTCTTAAAAGATCCGGATGGAAACGAAATTGAAATTATGGCAAAACAATAAAAAAAACGGGGATTAACCCCGTTTTTTAATATGTCATCTGCCAGTTATCATTCAAAATTTTTCCAAAACAGCCATGCCATTCTGAACTATTATTTCCGATGCAGGCTCTTGTATAATTTTGTTCTCTTTGTTCTTTTGTAAGAGGTGCAGCTGCATTAGCCCAGTTAAGGTTATTTGCATCCTCAATATCTTCTAATGCCAAATCATCAATAACACCGTTAGTATAAAGATACAATGAAAATGCATCTCTACCATATATATTAGGACCTTTTGACCCATTTATATCAACAACAAATTGTAAAATTTCGTTTTGTCCCATAGCTACTCCTATTGAAGCTCCGCTTGCAAGAACCATACAATTATTTTTACAACTAAATTTTGAGCTTACACCTGAAAGTTTTTTATAGGATGCCGAAAAACAAGGAGTTTGTGTCGTTCCGCAATCCTGTACAACATTAAAATATTTTTTAAAAAACGAACCGTAATCACTGATTGAGGTCAATCCTGCTTCCCTGAGGCTGACCGCATTACTGTCGGTTTGATAACGAATTAAGGCCTGATTTAGTTCGTTATAAACCTTATGAAGCTGTGTAACATAAGACTGTCTTTGATAATTCTGCATCAAAGAAGGAACTGTCATCGCAGATACAACTCCGATAATGCCGAGCGTGATTAATACTTCCGCCAAGGTAAACGCACTAAAACGATTATCTGCTAACGTGGCTACGTGAGTAGCACCTCCGGCAAGCGTAAAACCCTTAACATAGGAGCTTAAACGGTTGCCCCCCCCCCCAACGTGACTTAATCTTTTCATAACTGCTCCTTATATACTTTAACCGTTTTTATTATAACATATTTAACCCAGTAGTTCAAGACTGTTTAATTTTTCTCTTATTTCATTCATCAAATTCACATCGTCTGTTTGACGTGCATAGTTTTGAGCTTTTGTTAACAGACCTTTGGCTTTTGAAACATTGCTGTATTCAACCATTATATCAGCTGCTTTTGAATAATTTTGAGCAACTTTCAAAGGTGAGTCAGCATCAGTATAATGCTGAACTGCTTTTGAGTATGACTTTAAAGCTTCCTGCGGTTCGCCGAATTTTTCATATGCATTACCGAGACTTGAAGATACAAAACCTTTTATTTTTGAATTGTCGATTTGTGCTGCCAAATCATCAGCCACAGAGTAATAATCCATAGCTTGATCTTCATACATATCGGTAAAAATATTACCCATTTTAGTCAACGAAGTTGATTGAGCTGCAAAATTATCTTCCTGTCCCGCATAAGATATTGAATTAAAGTAATGGTCCAATGCAGGTTCAATTTGATTTACATCGTCGTAAATCTGTGCCATTGAATAATGTGCTTTTGTTTTAACATTATTATCAGTAGTATTTTGAACAGACTGATTGTAACTTTTCAAAGCTTGAGCATAGTAGTCGTGGTCATCATAAATTCTGCCGACTTCATAGAAAATTTTTGACTTGGTTTCTGTATCACCGACTTCATCTGCACGTTCAAGCGCTTTTTGGAAAGTTGCAATTGCTTTTTCAGGTTCGTTTGCATAAGAAGCCTTTTTAGCCTGAATAAATAATGACTTTAACTCTTTGTCCTGAGGAATTAGAGATATTACCTTAGAATTTGTGTCGATTTCCTGTTACGGTTTCATTTACAACTGTTTTATTTTCGGTTTTTGCTTCCTGCTGTGTACTTCCTTCAGGGAATTTTACCAGAAATTGAGGGTTAATATCACCTTCGTTGTAGCTGAAATCAATCTGTTGTAAAAATAATGCATCAACCCAGTTTTCAACAACTTTTGACTCTTTGTTCAGGGTTTTGGAAATATAATTATCAAGAATTGTTGAAGCATTTTTTAAATTTGATTTAACAAGTTTGGTGTTAGGGTTATCTTTTTTAACCTGAGCTTCAATTAGGGTAAGATAGCCGTTGACCTCTTCTTTCAAATCATCCGGAGTACCGATAGCGGCAGCTGTGTTTTTAAAATCTTTTAGAATTTGTGCAATGTTAATAACTGTGCTTCTGCCTGATAAAGTCCTGGTTGGAGCAGCTGCATCAGTATGATTTACTGTTGTTTGAGGGGTATTTTGGGCAGCTCTTGTGTGCACCTGACTTTGAATTTGAGAACGCATTTGACGCCAGTCAACCTGTTCTCCGTTATTTTGAGCACGCAGGTAAGCAGGTGAGTATGACTGTTTGTTTTGTTCTACATATTGAAGACCTTTACTTTTTGCATTCTGATTAGATTGCTCCTCACGCTGTGCAGCAGAAGATGCATTTTTTTCTTCATCTTGTTTTTTCTTAACAAGACTTCTGCCGTCTTTATTTAAATAAGGTCTTTGAAATACACCGTTTAACACAAATTCTACCCTCTGGTACATTTAATATATACCAAAACCTGCTTTTCTTGCTCATACTTTCGTATGATATCTACAATTTTTATTTAAGGTTATTTTCATCGAAGTCAAAACATGCTAATCTTAATTTATGAAAGAAATTTTTCTTTATACTTCCGACAAAATTAAGCTTGCCGTAAATCATTACCAAACAGGGTATGACAGTGTTGTTATACTTGCCCACGGCTGGTTTATGACAAAAGACAGCAAGGCTTTTTCTGAAATGGCTGAAATGTTTTCCGAATATTTTGATGTTATTTCCTTTGATTTTAGGGGACACGGAAAAAGCTCAGGGTTTTATACTTTCACAAGCAGAGAAATAATTGATTTAAAAACTGTTGTCGACTTTGCAAAAAAGCATTACAAAAAAATTTACCTTGCGGGATTTTCTCTTGGAGCCTCTATTGCACTAATCCATTGTGCACAAAACAACGATGTTGATAAAGTTATTGCAGTTTCGCCGCCTTGCGATTTCAATAAAATTGAAAACCGTATGTGGAAAAAAGAAGCATTCATTCCGACTTTGAAAAAATTTGAGCTTAAACGTTGGCTTTCTGTACGCCCGTCAATAATAATCCATAAAAAAATAAAGCCGATTGATATTGTAAAACAAATCAAAATTCCGATTTTGTTTATTGCAGGTAAAAAAGATCCTACAGTATATTGCTGGCATACTCAAAAGCTTTATGAAAACGCAAAGTGTGAAAAACGTTTTGAACTTTTTGAAAACGGCATACACGCAGAAGATTTATTTCTGGATGCTCCAGAAAAGTTTATAAATCTCTGTGTTAACTGGCTGAAATAACCATTTCGCAATTTTTGCAATCAAAGTGAAGCGGATATCTTTTTCCTTTTTCATCAATCAAATAAAGTTTTTTAGGCGACTTGCACATATCAAAAGCGAATTTCAGACAGTGTTTAGTGCGCATTAATTCATAAGGCGCAGAGCCGCTTTCAGCAGACATCTCACAAACTTTAGAGCCGCATTTTTCATAAAACTCTTTTGCAGAATTGTTATGGATATTTGCTTTGTAATCAAGTTCTTTTTGCGGAAATTCCGTATAATGCAGCGGCTTTTGATATTCCCGCCTGTAATTTTTCAAACGTTCTTCCATAAGTTTTTCAAGCAGTGCTCTCCTCAACTCATTGATTTCGGAAATCGGTATAAAAGGCAGGTCGGAACAAACGCAGACTTTCCTTGTAAAAAAATCGCTTTCGCCTGTTTTTTCCATTTGTCTTATAAATGTTTCCTGCATTTTCTGAGGATTTTTAGGAGTTTCATCAAACTCAACCTGTATCTGTGCTGAATTTTTATTATCGTCAATAGCTGTTATAATTCCGTCACGATAGACGATTTCTGCTCCTATGCGCCGTTTAATCTTTGAATTTGCAAGCGTTTTTTCAAATTGAAAATCATTGTTTCTGTAAATTTCGGTACCGGCTTTAATCCCGTTCATACGGTTAGGAAAAACTCTGTTGTTCTCCGTTTTATTTACAAGACAGCCTTCAAAATGCCCGCCGAGCATAAAGCATAACCCGTCCTGATTATTCAACTGAACTTTTGTTTTTATCTCAAAAAAATCTCTGCCGGCTTTTGTAACGGTTCCGATTTTTTCACCTATTGCTTTGGGCGTATCAAAGTTATAGCATTTACTTCGTTTTTTCAAAAAATATTCCGTAAATCCACGATTAAAGCTCTTGTTTACATCGGGCTCAAAATCCATAAATACCTGACCTGACGAAGATTTTCTCCCGCAGTTATCAAGCAGTTTTCTGTAATAAGCAACAACATTTCTTACGTAATTCTCGTCTTTCAAACGCCCTTCTATTTTAAAAGATTTCACTCCTGCTTTTGCAAGTTCTTCAATTTGTGCTGATGCGTTAAAGTCTTTCAAACTTAAAAGATGCTTATCCTTTGCAATAACATTTCCGTCTTCATCGACAAGCGTATATTTTTTACGGCATGCCTGAGCGCATTCCCCCCTGTTAGCGGAACGTCCGCCGATATAATGGCTCATATAGCACTGACCGCTGTAACTTACGCATAAAGCTCCATGGATAAATGTTTCCACCTCAATTGCATCTTCATCATCCTTTGCAGAAACAGCAGAACAAATTTCTCTAATTTTTTCGAGTGAAAGCTCTCTTGCAAGAATTACTCTTGAAACACCTATGTTTTTGAAAAATTCGGCTTTTTCCAAAGTCCTTGTGTCACATTGAGTGCTGGCGTGAATTTGTATGGGAGGAAGTTCACCTTTAACAGCAAGTTCCAAAATTCCCATATCCTGAACGATTATTGCATCAACTCCGATTTCATAAAGCTTATTAATAAGCTCTTTTGCCTCAACAAGTTCATCATCTGTCAAAATCGTGTTAATCGTAACGTGAACTTTTACATAAAATCTGTGAGCATAATCAACAATTTCTTTAATATCTTCCAAGGAATTACCTGCTGCCTGACGTGCTCCAAACTTTGGCGAACCTATATAAACAGCATCGGCACCGCTTTCTATTGCAGCTGCGGCTGTATTTTTGTCCTTTGCAGGAGCCAGCAATTCCAACTTTCTTTTAGTAATCATAATATAAATTATAATACAAAAAAAAGGACGTCCTTAAAAGGCGCCCTTTTTTTAAAAAGTTAAATCTTACAGAGGTTTCAAAGAATCTCTGTAAATTGCTTCTACAACATCTCTGCCGTTTCCTGACGGAGCAATGTCCAAAAGACCTGCAAGAGAAGGTGTTGTGTAAACAAGGTCAACAAGTTTTTCAACATCAGCTTCAGTAAATCCTTCATCTTCAAGTTTTTGAGGAACGTCTACGGATTGAAGCCAGCTTTGAACTTCTTTTGCAGCCTTATCAGCTTCGGAAGCTTCCCCTCTTAATCCCGGTGCAATAGGAGCAAGGATATCAGCCAATACATGCGGTCTATCTTTGTAAATTGTTTTTACTACCGCAGGTAAAAGGATTGCTAAGCCCAAACCGTGTGACAATTCAGGTTTAACAGCACTCAAAGGGTGTTCCAGAGCGTGTGTATAATGCAATAAACCGTTATCAAAACTTACACCGCCCATCATAGCAGCGTATGCAAGGAAGTAACGAGCTTCTAAATCATCAGGATTTGCAATAGCTTTCGGCAAGTATTTAGCCACAAGTTCAATAACCTGTTTTGCAAGACTTATTGAATAAGGTGATGCAACTGTTGAAGTTGCAGCTTCTACAACGTGGTTAACAGCATCAATTGAAACGTATCTTGTTTGTTTAGGCGACAATTTAGTCATTAACTGAGGATCATCAATTGCAAACATAGGATAAATACAATCGTACGCAATTGCCGGTTTGAAGTTCTTTTCAAGGTTTGTTACAACCGCAAATCTGTTTGTTTCAGTACCTGTACCGTGAGTTAAGTTAATAGATACGATAGGCGCAGCTTTTTCAGGCGCAAATTCAAAATCATAAATATTTTCAGCAGTTTTTTCAGGGTATTCAAGCAGGATTGCAACTGATTTACCTGCATCAGTCGGCGAACCGCCTCCGATTGCAATAACAGCTTTTGCTCCGAAATCTCTTGCCATTTTGGCAGCATCGTTTACGTGAACCGTTGTAGGGTTTGGAGTAACCTGATCATAATTAATATATCCGATACCGTTATCTTTCAGAGCTTTTTCAACATAATCCCATGCTCCTGTAGCTTTGTAAGCATTTCTGCCTGACATAACGATAACTTTGTCAATTCCTTTAGTTTTTAAAACACGAGCAATGTCATCAATTTTTTTGATAGCACCTACGCCAAAATAAACATTTGTTCTTGTGCGGATTTCAACAACTTGATTGATATCAATATCTTTTTCCCACATGCTAAACTCTCCTTTCAATAAACTTATTCAATGACATTATCAGACAAAAAATTTTTGTTTGCAACAAACAAAATACATTCACTAAATGATTTATTACCACAAAAAACGATATATTATTAAATTAAAGGGTAAGCCCGACTGCTCAGCTTTCATGGAACAAACTGAAAATTTGTCAGAACATTGAAAGGGGGTGGTAAAGTGGATTTCAGTATAACTGAAAAAGCGTTAGTGCTTATCTTACTGATAATACTAACGCTAAAAACACTATAAGGGGCTTTTAAAGTGCGGACTGCAATCCGCTGGTCGGATTATTCGGGTTGTCGCCGGAGTAACGTCCGGCTCCATCTCACGGGCTGGGTTCGCTATCGCTCACACGGCGCCCTACCGAAAATCCTCCGCCCTTTTCTATATTATAACTCATTTTTTCAAAAATTCAAGAGTTGTTATTTTATTTTTTTAAACTCGATTTCATAACCCAGAACCCCTGCAAGAAACTGAACTTCGTCATATTTCATTGAGTTCCTGTTTAGCTTTTGGGAGATACTATACTGAGTTATACTTTTGCCTGCAATCTGACTTGCCATATCAGCAAGCTGTTTAATTGTCTTATTTTCTTCCAATAACAATTTTCTTAAGTCTTTATTTGCACTCATATATCAATTATATATTTATAAAATTATTATTGACAATTAAAAATTATTCTGTTATTATTTAAATCGTTTTTAATTTAATTATATTATAAACAATTTAAATATATTAAGAAAGGTTAATTATGTGCACTGATAAAGAAAAACTTAAAATCATAGAGGAGGAAACTCTATATATCGAAGCCATAAATAAAGTGCTTTATGATGCAATTACGCATACCGAAATCAGCAACGACGGAGATTATCTCTCCTTGCTTGAGTTACAAAATAAATCCATTGACAAAGTTACAGAACTTTTTTAAAGTATTCAATTGTTTTTAACAAGCCGTCACGGACATGAACTGTTGGCTCGTAACCCAGCTTTTCTTTTGCCAAAGTCAAATCCGGACGGCGCTGACAAGGATCATCGGACGGAAGAGGCTTAAAGACTATATTTGATTTTGAACCGGACAACTCTATTATCATTTTTGCAAGCTCAAGAATTGTATACTCACCGTCGTTTCCTACATTCACAGGACCCATAAAGTCCTCTGTGTTCATCAATGTAATCATTCCACGCACCAGATCATCAACATAGCAGAATGAACGGGTTTGAGAACCGTTTCCGTATATTGTTATATCCTCGTTTTTCAAAGCCTGTAAAATAAAGTTTGAAACAACTCTGCCATCGTTTTCAGCCATTCGTGGACCGTATGTGTTGAAAATTCTGATAATTCTTATATCAACATTATGCTGCCTGTGATAATCCATCATCAAGGCTTCTGCTACACGTTTCCCCTCGTCATAACAGCTTCTTAAGCCTATAGGGTTAACGTTGCCCCAGTAATCTTCTCTTTGCGGATGCACTACAGGGTCCCCGTAAACCTCGCTTGTAGATGCCTGCAAAATCCTTGCCTTGGTTTCATCAGCCAAATCCAGCATATTTGTAACCCCGAGAACGTTGGTTTTAATTGTTTTTATAGCGTTGTACTGGTAATGAATAGGGCTTGCAGGACAGGCAAGGTTATAAATCTGATCAACTTCAAGTATGATAGGCTCAATAATATCATGTCTTATGAGCTCAAACTCTTTGTTATCCAAAAGATGTTCTATATTTTTTCTGGAACCCGTAAAAAAGTTATCAAGACAAATTACGTGATTGCCTTGCTCCAAAAGTTTTTCGGATAAGTGTGAACCTATAAAGCCTGCTCCGCCTGTAATTAAAATATTTTTCATAAAACCCTCATTCTTAAAATTATTTTATCATAAAAATATTAATGCGAAGAACTTATAAAAGACCTATCCGCAGGAAAACTCCCGCCATTTAGACGGGAGAAGGAATGAAAGTAAGCCTGGCGCTTAACCGCCACTTAGGTTTTCGTGTAATTTTCACGAAAACAGCTTATTTTATTTCAGTTTTGTTTCTAGTAATTTTAAACGTGCATCCTGCTGTCTTACAATATTTTCAAGTTCCTGAATTCTCCTGTCCTGTGCAGAAACTTTTGCATCAAGTTCCTTGATTGCATTGATGACTGCATAGAACATATCTTCCATGCGGATTGATAAAAATCCGTCAGCACCTTTTTTTACTGCATCAGGGAAGATTTTCTGTAAATCCTGTGCGATTACACCGACACGTGGAGTTTTGCTTTCGTCTTGTTTAAATGTGTAGTTAAAGATTTTCAATTGACGGATTTTATCCAGTCCTGATGTATTTTCTTCACCTACATATTTCAAACGTCTGTCAGATGAAAAGAAACTGTCGCTAGGATCACCTATGTTATCAAATTCTATTTGGTTATCAATATATTTTGTTCTAAAAGAACCGTATCTGGCATCTCTACCGCCGCTTTTCTTACGTGGCATCGTAATCAGGTCACCACGCACGACAAAGTCTGCATTGACAACTGCTAATGCATAATCCCCACGTTTATGAAGCTCCATAATACTGTTTACATCAGAATCATACCTTCCGTCAGGACGTTTAAAATGACCTGCTGTACCAAAGTATATACTTTCTGTTGAGGTATCACTTTTTTGTACAGGATCACTCGGTCCCGAATTTGCTCCAATACAGATTTTATTTGTACCTGTTACACCATTACAAGCATTAAAACCTATGGCTACATTATTCGTACCTCTTGCATGACTGATTACTCCAAGTGCAACTGAATTCTCGGCTGAAGAGATTGCCCCGTCGCCTATGGCTATTGCACCTTGACCTGTTGCGGATGTTGTTGATTGTTCTGCATTACTTCCTATAGCTATGCTGCTTTCCCCGGAAGCATATACTTCTGTTCCGATAGCAATTGCATCATTTTCGCCTGTGTGTGCGCTTCTGCCTATTGCAACAGAGTTTGTGGAACCGGCTTCTGCATCATTGCCGATAGATATACCCGAATCATAGGATGCTTCTGCAGAGGTACCAACAGCTATAGCATTTCCACCACTTGAAGATGCACTATAACCAAGTGCCAGTGATTTTTCAGCACTGGCTGTAGAAAGTGTACCTAATGACATTGCATACTCTTCTGTACTGCGTGAGCTTACACCAAGGGAAACGGAATAGCCTTTGGTAGATTGTGCATTACCGCCTATAGCAAGACTTGATGAACCTGTTGCACGGGTACGGCTATCCATTGATGAACCTATTCCTCCGGGACCTATTGCTACTGAATTTGCGCCGTTAGATAATGCATAACCTATAGCAACAGCTCCGTTAGCTCCGGCTGTTGGCTGCTCTAATGCTCCGCCACCACCCAGTGCTATGGAACCTTTGCCTGATGCAGTGGCGCCATAACCTACTGCTGTGGAATTTTCTCCCCCAGCTTCAGTTAAATATCCGACGGCTACTGAAGAAGTATTTCCAGCTTTTGATGATTTACCAATAGCTATAGCATTTTCGTCAGTATCAGTAAGTGCGCCGATTGCTACAGCATTTGAACCAAGAGTGCCACCGGCATTCAACGAACCCAATAATACACTGTTATTCCTTAATCTTAGTAAACCCTGGTTGGTAGTGTCAAACTTGAATGCAATATGATCACCATGACCTTGACTATTTGCATTAATAATTAATTTCGCAGGTTCATCAGTAGTCTCAAACTCCCGTTGACCGATCATTGCTGTCTGGTTGACACCTAAACCATAGTAGGCATCAGACAAATTACCCTCTGCATATCTCCATGGAGATGTTTGTTCGGTCTTGTTTCTTGTTGTCATTACAGGTGCCATGGCTGCCAATACGATACTCAAGATCAGCATTACAACCATCATCTCGGCTAATGTAAAAGCTTTTTTCATACAAACTTCCTTATAATTGTGATGTGTTACAT
>ERZ779758.432-NODE-432-length-13071-cov-4.04057_pt1 | contig 13071 bp, 10 predicted proteins | sample MGYA00511256_ERZ779758 | MGnify/ENA primary metagenome ERZ779758 (study PRJEB29588, sample SAMEA2162460) | human gut metagenome | biome: human gut; feature: human-associated habitat; material: faeces | place: Denmark | collected 2008/2010 ... | reverse complement strand
GTCGGCCTGCTGCCGTGGAGTTGTCGGCTATGGGATTGGCTTCGCCCATACCTTGCACAGATTTGATCTGGTTCGTGGAAACTCCGCATGCCAGCAGATAGCTTGCTACACTTTGAGCTCGCTCCTGAGATAAGTTCAGATTTTTCTGGTAACTTTGTTCTGCTGTCGAGTTTTTCCAGCCCTGATTATCTGTATATCCGTAGATAGTGACGTCCATATCACGATTTTGGTTCAGTACGTCGTTAGCGAATTTACTTAAAGACGATTTAGCCGATGAACTGAGGTTTGAACTGCTTGTCGAGAAAAGGATTCCCGAGTCGAATGTCACTTTTACAGCCTGTAATCCATTGTTGTCGGTAACTTGCTCGACTTGTGCACCTTCGGCCGCTTTGTCCATTTTCTTTCCGATAAGGGCTCCTGCCGTTGTTCCTACAGCAGCACCCACGGCAGCACCGATAGCAGCTCCTTTGCCTTTGCCGAAAATCGCACCTAATCCGGCGCCGACAGCGGCCCCGCTACCTCCCCCGATAAGGGCTCCTTTTCCGGTATTCGACATGTTACAGCTTGTAAATAGCATGCCGGCAGCCAATATACAAGACACAATTTTAATGCTCTTCATTTTTTTAGTTTTAGAAATTGATTTACAAAAATAAAGAAAAAATCGATATGATATTTGTTTATATTATTTTTTTGAGGAAAGGAGTATATGGCTCCTTTGAAAATAAATAACAGTATTTGAGATTATTATGTTCGATGTTATGGAAAATGTACCATCGTCGAAAAATGGAGTCGTTCGCTTTTTAGTTCTCTTATCTATATTTGTAACCATAGGATTAAGGTTCTATATGGAAGATAAATATTTGTATTATAAGTTATAGAATGACCGGTATAATTCATGCGAGTATTGTTTTTGCTTTTAGTTTGTACTATCTTTGTTTAATTAACTAATACAATAATCGAGATGAACACGTTCGGAAATCTCTTTACACTTACTTCATTCGGAGAGTCTCATGGTAGGGCGATCGGTGGGGTGGTAGACGGTATGCCTGCCGGTATTCCTGTGGATATGGAGTATATACAGCGAGAGTTAAACAGGCGTCGTCCCGGGCAATCGTCGATTGTCACCTCTCGTAAAGAAAACGATCGGGTAGAATTCCTCTCCGGGATTTTCGAAGGGAAAACAACCGGTACGCCTATCGGTTTTCTTGTGTATAATGAGAATCAACACTCATCGGATTATGATAATTTGCGGGAGGTATTCCGCCCTTCGCATGCCGATTATACATACACCCAGAAATACGGGGTACGGGATCATCGGGGAGGTGGTCGTTCTTCGGCTCGCGAGACGATAGCTCGCTGTGTCGCCGGAGCTCTTGCAAAACTTGTTTTAACTCGGCTGGGCATAGAGGTCTGGGCGTATACTTCGCAGGTGGGGGAATTGTCTTTGTCCGGCGATTATAATCGATATGACTTCGACGAGATAGAGAAAAATCCGGTACGTTGTCCCGATGCGGATATGGCAAAGAGAATGGAGGAATATATCGAAAAAGTAAAGTCAGAAGGCGATACAGTGGGAGGTGTTGTTACCTGTGTCGTTCGTCATGTCCCGGCAGGGTTGGGCGAGCCTGTGTTTGACAAGCTGCATGCCGCATTGGGCTGTGCGATGTTGAGCATAAACGCTGTAAAAGGCTTTGAATATGGTATGGGCTTTGGCGGAGTGAGATACAGAGGCTCTCAAATGAATGATGTATTCGAAACTCAACAGGGAAGAATCGTAGCGAGAACCAATCATTCGGGTGGGGTTCAAGGCGGAATTTCCAATGGAGAAGATATTTATTTCAGAGTCGCATTCAAGCCGGTCGCTACTTTATTGAAAGACATAGAAACAGTCGATTCGCAAGGAAACCCGACCGTGTTGAGGGCAAAAGGACGTCATGACCCTTGCGTATTGCCCCGTGCCGTACCTGTGGTGGAAGCTATGGCAGCAATGGTTATTCTCGATTATTATTTGTTGGCACAAAGTCATAAATTATAAATTAAAAAATATGGATACAAAAAAGTATATAGACAGTCATAGAGAGCGTTTTTTCAACGAGTTATTTTCGTTGCTTCATATTCCTTCTATCAGTGCGTTGCCTGAACATAGAAAGGACATGCAGTTTTGTGCCGAACGATGGAGGGATTTGCTTTTGGAAGCCGGAGCCGATAGAGCCGAAGTGATGCCTACCTCGGCCTCACCTGTGGTTTTCGCCGAAAAGATAGTTGATAAGAGCTTCCCTACGGTACTGGTATATGCTCATTATGATGTGATGCCTGTCGAACCGCTTGAACTGTGGCATACCGAGCCTTTCGAGCCGGTAGTGAAAGACGGGAAATTGTGGGCTCGGGGGGCCGACGATGACAAAGGGCAAGGGTTTATCCAGTTGAAAGCCTTTGAAATTGCGGTCAAAGAGGGTTTGTTACGCTGTAATGTGAAATTTTTGATAGAGGGTGGCGAGGAAATCGGTTCCCCCGGAGTAGAGGCTTTTTGTAAGGAACATCTCGATTTGTTGAAATGCGATGTGATACTGGTCTCAGACACGAGTATGGTCGGTTTGGATACTCCGTCTATCACGACCGGATTGCGAGGATTGGCCTATTGGGAGATAGAGGTCACGGGTCCTAATCGGGATTTGCATTCGGGAATTTTCGGGGGAACGGTAGCTAATCCCATTAACGAACTTTGCAAAATGCTGGCCGGTGTCGTAGATGAAAATGGTCATATAACCTTACCGCATTTTTACGACAAAGTAGAAACTGTTTCGGCGCAAGAACGAGCCATGTTGGGAGCTGTGCCTTATGATGAAGAAAAATATAAAGCGGCGATCGATGTGGAGGCTCTTTCGGGAGAGGTGGGTTATCCACCTTTGGAGCGTCCCGCCATTCGTCCTACGTTCGATATTTGCGGTATTTGGGGCGGGTACACGGGCGAAGGTGCAAAAACTGTATTGCCGTCAAAAGCCTATGCCAAAGTTTCTTGTCGGTTGGTTCCCCATCAGAATCATGAGGAAATATCCAAGATGTTTATCGATTACATATATTCTGTCGCTCCTCGCAGCGTAAAGGTGAAAGTGAGCCCGATGCATGGGGGTGAAAGCTATGTATGTCCTATCGATTTGCCGGCTTATCGGGCTGCGGAAAAGGGGTATGAGCTGGCGTTCGGAAAACGTCCATTGGCGGTACGTCGTGGAGGAAGTATCCCTATTATAGCAACTTTTGAAAAAGTTTTGGGTGTGAAATCGGTCTTAATGGGATTCGGATTAGAATCGGATGCCACGCATTCGCCGAATGAAAATTTCCTGATCGAAATGTACGAAAAAGGAATTATTGCGGTAGTCGAATTTTATAATCAATTTGGGCATTGATGGTGACGGGAGAAAAACGGTATCGGGATTTTTCCGATTTTTTGAATCTCCATTTCGATTGCAAAGTCCAAAAAATATCGTTACATGCAGGGTTTACTTGCCCTAATCGGGACGGGGGTATTGGGGTCGGTGGTTGTACTTATTGCAACAATCAGACGTTCAGTCCTGATTATTGCCACACGGGGAAGAGTATCACTTCCCAGTTGGAAGAGGGGATAGCTTTTTTTGCCCGTAAATATCCTGAGATGCACTATTTGGCCTATTTTCAGGCTTATACGAACACGTATGGAGAGCTTGCTGTTTTGAAGCAGAAGTATGAGGAGGCGTTGTCTCACCCCGGTGTCGTGGGGATTATTGTCGGTACTCGTCCCGATTGTATGCCCGACGGACTGTTGGAATATTTTGCGGATTTGTCCCGACATACATTCGTATTGGTGGAGTATGGCGTGGAGAGTACTTGCGACGAAACTTTGCGTAGGGTTAACCGGGGACATGATTTTGCCGCTTCGGTCGATGCTATTTGTCGTACGGCTGAAATGGGTATTGCAGTGGGGGCTCACATGATATTGGGATTGCCGGGAGAGAATCGGGAGATGATTTTATCTCATGCCGATAAGATGTCCCGGTTGCCGCTCAACACGATTAAGTTGCATCAGTTGCAGCTTATTCTCCATACCCGTATGGCTGCCGAATATAAAAGCAATCCGAATGATTTTCATTTGTACGATGTCGATGAGTATATCGATCTGGCAATCGATTTTGTTGAGCGATTGTCTCCGCACATCGCTATCGAACGTTTTGTCTCTCAGTCCCCGGCCGAACTGCTTATCGCTCCGAATTGGGGGATAAAGAACTATGAGTTTACGGCTCGTCTGTTGAAGCGAATGAAAGAACGCGATACTTGGCAAGGAAAGTTGTTCACCGAAGTCTGAGCCGGTTTAACGGTGGTTTTGTAATCTCTGTTTCGCCATTTGCTCGTATTCTGTACCCGGTTGTCCGTAATTACAATACGGATATATGCTGATACCGCCGCGGGGCGTGAAGAAACCTGTTACTTCGATGTATTTGGGATTCATGAGCTTAACGAGGTCTTTCATGATGATGTTCACGCAATCTTCATGAAAAGCGCCGTGGTTACGGAAACTGAATAAATAGAGTTTCAGACTCTTGCTTTCTACCATGTGTTCTCCGGGAATATAGTCGATTTGTATGGTAGCGAAATCGGGTTGTCCGGTAATCGGGCACAGACTGGTAAACTCCGGGCAGTTGAATCGCACCCAGTAATCGTTTTCCGGGTGTTTGTTTATAAATGTTTCCAAGACCTCGGGTGCATAATCCTGTTTATACACGGTCTTATGTCCCAGCAGGGTCAGTTGTGATGTATCTGATTTCATAATAAGTCGTGTTGATTATTGTAGTTCTTTTATCTTGAATATGTTGTATGAAACTTTCTGGTCGTAGACATCGCTGCCGTCTATCTTTTTTACGAATCGTACGACTCTTATCGTTACCGGTAATATGACGATTTCATAGGCCGTTTTAAGGCAGGCTTGTGTTACAATGAGAATCAATAGTTCGTTTACAGGGACTACTCCACCGAATGCGATAGGAAAAAACAAGAGCGAATCGGCACTTTCGCCCACTACGGTCGATGTAATGGCTCGTAATGAAAAGTGTTTGCCCTTGCTCGATATTTTCATTTTGCTCATGACATAGGCGTTCAAAAAGGAGCCTACAAGGAAAGCTATGAAACTTGCTAATAAGATGCGGGGAGTTGATGAAAATACGGTTTCGAACGATTTCTGTCCGTCCCAAAATGGAGCCGATGGTAATATAATCGCTATCTGTATAAAGATGACGGCCATTAAGTTCATCAGGAATCCGAGCCAAATAATGAGTCGGGCTTTTCGATATCCCCAAACCTCGGCGATACAATCGTTGATAATGTAAGAGATGGGGAAAACGATGAGACCTGCGGTCGCAGTAATGCCTCCTAACGAAATCATCTTTACTTCGAGTAAATTCGAGCAGATGAGGCAGACACAAAAGACAACGCCCATGATTAAAAAGGGCAGGGAAAAAGAACGATTCATAATTCTTGTTTTTTACGTGGTGTTCAAGCACACGGAGGATATTTATCCTCTCCTGTTTTATACTAAATCTTTTAGGGGTGCAAAGATAATACAAACGAGGGTAAAAACAAATTCATCGGGGATATACCTCGTTTCGTTTGTCTCTACCATTGGTACAAATAGTATATCTATATCATAACAAGACAGGATTGGAAGACTTATGGGGAGCAGAAATTTTTTATGGTTCGGATAATTTATTTAAGAATTGGGCTACATGTTTCCCGTCCATGAGTCCGTGATGGGCACAGATCGATATGGGAAGAAGCATTTTCCCATTTGTGTCGATGAGTTTTCCTGTCGATATGCGAGGAACCGAGTCTCCGTTCTTGAAAGAAACAGCGTGTTTCATTTCGGAGAAGGAGAACCACGGAATAGAAGAGTATCTGATAACGTCTTCTCTTTCTGTATCTTTCGAAAAGGATAATCCTGTACTGTTTTTTTACTCTTGTTATCTCTTGAATTGCTTGTTGAATGAAATCGTTGCGATCGGGGATATATTCGAAAAAAGCAAAACCGAATGTTCCGTCTTCTCTTCCTATTGTCGGAGATACGTGTATGGTATCGTATTTAACGACAGAATTCCCTCCCTCGATTCTTAATTTGAATTCGTCTGTTTCATTGGCTTTTGTCAATATATGATGGAGCGAGTAAAGGAAAAAAGATTGAGAATCGTGTTTGGCTTCGAGATATATAGTAGTAAAATCTACGTTTGTAGTTATTCCGAAAAAGGGATCGTCAAAAGCAGAAAAGAACCGGAAGTGTTCCTTCCGGTTCCAAGATTCGATATTCAGTTTGGTCTTTGTCATCGAGGTCGATGTTACAAGGTTATGTTATCCGTTTCATTTTTTTGAACCAGAACTTTATCGATGCGGGCTCCGTCCATGTCAACGATTTCGAAAGTGAAGCATAGCCATTCTATTTTTTCTCCTTCGGTCGGAATGTGCTGTAATAATTCGAGGATAAGCCCGCTCAGAGTATTGTAATTGTATTCTTGATAACGATCCGTCATGTCGTAGTGGTCCAGAAAATCATAGAAAGAGCATTGTCCGTCGATGAGACAAGAGCCATCTTCCCGGATAATAATATCTGCCGAAGGCCCCGATGATACAGAACCGACCAAAGCTCCCAAAATATCGCTTATCGTCACAATTCCTTCAATACTCCCAAATTCGTCGGTTACTAATCCATAGCGTTGATTTTCATTGCGGAGCCTTTCCATAGCAGTGTATACACTCATATTTTCCGGCAAGAAATAAGGGGTTGAGGCGACGGCTCTGATATCGAAATTTTTATCATCGATCTTACCGAATAAATCTTTTAAAGAAACTATTCCGATAATATTATCGAGGCTGTCTTCGCATAGCGGATATACGGCATGAAGATCGCTGGTAATCTTTGATTTCAGCGTAGTGTTGTCATCTTGCACATCGAGACAAATTAAGTCGCTCCGGTGGGTCATGATAGAGGATATATTGCGATCTCCCAAGTTAAAAACTCGTTCTACAATGTCTTGTTCTACCTCCTGTACACACCCACCCTCTGTACCTTCTCGAACGATAGCTTTTATTTCGTCTTCGGTGATTCCTTCTTTTTGAGATGAAAGCCCTAAGAAACGGCATACCCCGGCTGTACTTTTGGTGAGTATCCACACGAAAGGCGATGCAATATACGATAACCACGACATAGGTCTCGATACGATCTTTGCTACTCGTTCCGAGGCTATCATACCGATACGTTTGGGAACCAATTCGCCGATGATAAGGGTTAAATATGTAACTATAATAACAATGATGGCTTGTGCCAAACCTACTGCATAAGGAGCTAATAAAGAACTTTTAGCTAATAGTTTTGCAAGGCTTTGGGCTAAGGCTTCGCCAGAGTAAAGACCCGTTAAAATTCCGATGAGGGTAATACCTATCTGTACGGTTGAAAGAAATCGGTCGGGGTCTTGTGATAGTTTTAAGGCTGATAATGCCGCTTTGCTACCTTTTTTCGCACTATTTTCTAATTTGACTTTTCGTGCTGAAACCAGTGCAATTTCAGACATAGAAAGTACTCCGTTACATAAAATAAGAAGTACTATAATTATAATTTCCATGTGAGAATAGAGATTTACAAGGGCGAATATACGAAAATAAATCGGAATGTTACAAATTTGTTTATATAAGAGTCTTTTTTATTTTATTTAGGTGGTTTATTTTCAGATTCGTTAAGATGCAACGATCGAGTAAATGGTTTTACCGGTTGTCTTAAACCGGTGAATGGAACACTCCTATAAGAATAAAATAATATAAGTTGCTGAAAAGTAAAAAATAAGTACGATATTTGCACTCGCAAAACAGTATGGATTGAGGCTTTTAATTTGAGAAAAAAAAGTGTTTTTGCTTTTTTAGATGGGTAAAAAGCTATATATTTGCAGTCCAAAAAATTAAAAACAATATTATTCATAAATATTATAATTTATAGCAAAATGACTAAGGCTGACATTGTAAACGAAATTTCTAAAAACACAGGAATAGAAAAAGCTGTTGTTCTTGAAACCGTTGAAAAATTTATGGAGAGTGTAAAGGGCTCTTTGGCAAAAGGTGAAAATGTGTACCTGAGAGGTTTTGGTAGTTTCATCGTAAAGAAAAGAGCACAGAAAACGGCTCGCAATATTTCCAAAAATACTACGATAATAATTCCGGCCCACAACATTCCGGCATTTAAGCCTGCAAAAACTTTCATGGGTGAAGTAAAATAAGAAAATCAATAAATATAAGTATTAATCTTTAAAAGCATACCGTTATGCCGAGTGGAAAAAAAAGAAAAGGCCATAAGATGGCTACTCACAAACGCAAAAAAAGATTGAGAAAAAACAGACATAAGAAGAAATAATGTCTGTCGGCTCAATGAATGACAGAACACGAAGAACAAATTTAATGCGATTTAGTCATTAGATTTGTTCTTTCTGCTTTATCGAAACCATTTTGTATAACAAATGGTTAGTATTAAAAACTCTTTTGGCAGGATGCCTGTTCTTTTTAAGAAGGCCGACATGCTGCGTGAATATCAGTAATCTAAATAACAATTTATGTCCAGCGAACTTGTAGTAGACGTACAACCCAAAGAGATTTCTATTGCATTGCTCGAGAATAATCGATTGGTGGAGCTTCAGAAAGAGGCTCGGAACATATCGTTTTCTGTGGGCGATATCTATTTGGGACGGGTCAAAAAGCTGATGCCGGGACTTAATGCTGCATTTGTTGATGTAGGTTACGAAAAGGATGCTTTCCTGCACTATCTCGATTTAGGTACACAATATAATTCGAGTGCAAAGTTTCTTAAACAGTCGCTTGCCGATCGCAAACGAGTGTTGTCTCTTTCTAAATTTGATTTATTGCCCGATATTGAAAAAGACGGTACGATTAACGATGCTTTGAAGGTGGGTCAAGAAGTGTTGGTTCAAATTGCTAAGGAACCTATTTCGTCTAAGGGACCTCGCCTTACGGCAGAGATTTCTTTTGCCGGTCGTTTTTTAGTGTTAATCCCTTTTTCAGATAAAGTATCTGTATCGCAAAAGATTAAATCGAACGAGGAAAAATTGCGCCTTAGGCAGCTCATACAAAGTATTAAACCCCGCAATTTCGGTGTGATTGTCAGAACTGTTGCCGAAGGGAAACGGGTCGCAGAGTTGAATAACGAACTTAAAACGTTGGTAAGGTGTTGGGAAGATATGTTAGTGAAGTTGCAAAAGGCTCAGCTTCCGTCGCTCGTTTATGAGGAAACGGGTAGAACCGTAGGGATACTGCGTGATATATTTAGCCCTTCTTTCGAAAATATTTATGTAAACGATAAGGAGACATATAACCAAATATACAACTATGTGAGTCTTATTTCTCCCGATCGAAAAGATATAGTTAAGCTTTACGATGGGGAGTTGCCTATTTTTGATAATTTCGCTATTACCAAGCAAATAAAATCTTCATTAGGAAAAACCGTTTCTTTTAAAAGTGGAGCGTATGTCATTATCGAACATACAGAGGCTCTGCATGTTATCGATGTAAATAGCGGAAATCGTTCGAAGGCTTCTTCCGATCAGGAGAGCAATGCCCTTGATGTAAATATGAATGCCGCCGAAGAAATAGCACGGCAACTGCGGTTGCGCGATATGGGCGGTATTATCGTGATCGATTTCATCGATATGGACGAAGCCGAGAACCGTCAGAAACTATATGACCGCATGCGTGAGTTGATGGCTAATGATAGGGCAAGGCACAATATTTTGCCGTTGAGTAAATTCGGATTGATGCAGATTACCCGCCAGCGGGTGCGGCCGGCACTCGATATTATTACCAGTGAAGATTGCCCGACTTGTCATGGTAAAGGTACTATTCCTCCTTCCTTACTTTTTACCGATCTGTTGGAGTCGAAGATTCATTATCTGGTGTATAAGTTGAAAATAAAGAAATTCACATTACACGTACATCCTTTTGTAGCTGCATATGTCAATCAAGGTGTATTTTCTTTGAAGATGAAGTGGCGTTGTAAATACACTTTTCAGCTGAAAGTAATTCCTAATCAGTCTCTCGCTTATCTCGAATATAAATTTTATGATGCCGAGAGAAATGAAATTGACCTGAAAGAAGAAATTGAAATTAAAAAATGAGAGAGTAATTATCTCAGTTTATAGAGGCCCTTCAAGGGCCTCTATTTTTTTGAATCGGCAAAAGAAAAATTGTTTTTTTTGAACGATTGGAATTTTGTAAAAAAGGAATGTATAATAATTCCTTAAAACGCCTGTATTTATTCTCTGTAATAGATTCGCTTCACCCGGGTAGAAACCGAAGTGAGAATTTCATAAGGGATTGTATCGAGTTTTTCTGCGATTTCAGTGACGGGCAGTTGTTCTCCGAATATTTCAACTCGGTCACCCGGTTTGCAATCTATATCGGTTACATCGATCATGCATACGTCCATACAAATATTACCTACGATGGCAGCTCGTTTTCCGTTTACAACGACACACCCTTTTCCATTTCCCAGATGGCGGTCGAGTCCGTCGGCATATCCTATGGGAATCGCTGCTATGCGGGAATCACGAGATAATACACCTTTTCTTCCGTACCCTATGGTTTCTCCGGCAGATAGTGTTTTGATTTGAAGGATAGTTGTTTTCAATGTGCTGACTGTTTCCAGCCCGCAAGGTGTGTCGATAGGGGAGACTCCGTATAATCCTATACCCAGCCTTACCATATCCATTTGGTATTCGGGGAAGCGTAATATTCCCGCCGTGTTTAGTATGTGTCGCAGTATTTTATGCTTGGAGTGTTGTTGTAGGTAGTCGGCACAACGGGAAAATGTTTCGATTTGACGATGAGAATAATCGTCGAATCTTTTTTCGTCGCTTCCTGCGAAATGAGAAAAGACCGAACGGGCGATGACGACGGTTTGGTCGTTGAGAATTTCCACGACTTGTTCCATATCCTTTTCTTCGAATCCGAGCCGATGCATGCCTGAATCTATTTTTATGTGCACAGGATAGCCCGCTAAACCTAATTTTTCCCCTTCTGCGATAATCGCTCTCAGCAGTTCGAAACTATATATTTCGGGTTCGAGATAATAGCTGAACAGTGTTCTGAAACTGCTCATTTCGGGATTCATCACCAAGATGGGCATGGTTATTCCCGCTTTCCGCAATTCGGCTCCTTCGTCGGCAACGGCTACTGCAAGGAAATCGGCTCCTCTGTCCTGTAAGGTCTTTGCTAATTCATAAGAACCGGCTCCGTAGCCGAAAGCCTTTACCATACAGATGATTTTTGTTTCGGGACGTAATTTCGATTTGAATAGGTTGTAATTGTGGACGATGGCGTCGAGATTTATTTCCAGTATGGTTTCATGCTGTTTCAGTTCTAAGGTTTCGGAGATGAGCTCGAAATGAAATTCTCGCGCACCTTTGATTAGAATCAGTTCATTATGAAAGTCGGCCGGGTCAAGTTGTGCAAGGAAACTTTCGGTCGTCGGATAAAATTCTTTTTCGAGATTGAAAAGGTAAGCGTTATCCGAGATTACCGGGCCTATCCCGATGAGGCGTTCTATTCCTTTGTGCAATATGATATCGGCGACTTTCCGGTATAGGCTGGCCGGGGGTAGTCCCGTCTGGTAAATGTCCGACAGTATAAGCGTGCGGCGCATACCTTTGGCTGCCGCCCTTCGATTTTGAAAGTCGAGGGCTATGGTGAGTGAATTGATATCCGAGTTATAGCTGTCGTTTATAATTAGGCAGTTGTTTATCCCTTCTTTAACTTCCATACGCATGGCTACCGGAGTCAAACGCTTCATGCGGTCGGTTATCGCTTCGGGCGGTCGGTTGTAGTAAAGCATGACTGCCAGACAATGAATCGCATTTTCGATGGAAGCATCTTCTACGAATGGGATAGTAATATAACTGTGGTATTGCAAGTAAGTATATTCTATTTTTGTAGAATCGTTGCCTTTGATTATTTTGGAGATGTACAGCGGTTTGTCCCGGTCTTTTCTGGACCAAGCAATTTCTCGACACCCGAAGCAGAGTTTCTCCACGCATTCGCAGATAAGTTCGTTGTCTCCATCGTAAATAATGCAATCACAGGCTTTCAACAAAGTGAGTTTTTCAATGCATTTCTGCTGTATGGTTTGGAATCCCTCTTGGTGGGCTTCTCCGATATTGGTTATCAAACCGAGCGTCGGTTTGATGATTTCTTCCAAATGAATCATTTCATCGGGTTGAGAAATTCCGGCTTCAAAAATAGCCATCTCGGTTTTCGACCCGATTTGCCATACCGATAACGGGACTCCTATTTGAGAGTTGTAACTGCGGGGAGAGCGCACCGTATTGTAGTCTGGTTGGAGAAGTTGATAAAGCCACTCTTTGACTGTGGTCTTTCCGTTGCTTCCCGTAACACCGATTACCGGTATATCGAATTTTTTTCGATGTGTCGCAGCTAATTGTTGCAAGGCATCTAATGTGTTTTTTACGATGATGAAATTTGCTTCGGGCATAAGCTCTTCATCGGCTACCCGATGTTCTACCACGAAGTTTCGTACTCCTTTTCGGTAGAGATCTTTGATGTAACGGTGACCGTCGTTTCGCTCGGAAACCAAAGCGAAAAACAAAGTCTCCTCGGGAAACGTGAGAGAACGACTGTCGGTTAATAGAGCCGTGATAGTATAGTCTTTGTAGGCTCTTTTCTGTGCCTTGACGATAGTTGCTATTTCGGTAATCGTGTAATTCATATTTGACTGATTCTTGTGTTTAATTCTGTAATTTCGTTCGATACATTTATGTAAGGATACATTTGTTGAAATCTCATGACCTTGTCGAGCGTATGTTGTAAAAAAATAGTGTACTCGTCTTTATCGGGCATCAGGGGGCGATGCTCCAAAGCTCTTTGTATCTTGTACCATTGAGAGGCTATTTCTTTGCTTTCGGGAGAAAGGTATGCTTCCTCCAATATTTCGGTTATATAAGCGATCGCCGATTTCGAGGGGGGCGTCATGTCGGTATCGTAGAAACG
>ERZ779758.421-NODE-421-length-13350-cov-6.45754_pt1 | contig 13350 bp, 16 predicted proteins | sample MGYA00511256_ERZ779758 | MGnify/ENA primary metagenome ERZ779758 (study PRJEB29588, sample SAMEA2162460) | human gut metagenome | biome: human gut; feature: human-associated habitat; material: faeces | place: Denmark | collected 2008/2010 ... | reverse complement strand
AGCTTAAATGGGGCGACAGGACAGCCGCAAGGGCTGACGAATTGGGATACCCTATCGGTATTAGAGTAGTGGGCTACACGGGCATAAAAGACTTGATTATAGCCGAAGTACACGAAAGCGTAGCGGACGGGGTGGGCGCCTGGAACGTGCCCGAAGACTTAAAGGGCGGATGCAGCGGAGACGTGTTTATGAAGAAGCCACGCACCGGGGCTTATTACAAGTATATAAAGCTGAAGGATATCGTCGATGAAGAAAGTTAGTTTCATGGATATAGCAGTATGCCTCAACTGCCACGTGTTCGTCATATGGGAGTTCATACGAAGGTACGGGTATACCGCAGGGGTGACAAAAGATAAGTACGGGCGCGGCTTCGTGGAAGCCAATCTTTGCAACGGATGGATTGATAAGCTGGCAAAGTATGTAGACGCCCTGGCTTTCACCTATAAGCAACCGATTAATAAAGGGCAGTATCTTGCCAGAGACGAGGCACGCCGCGCAGAGGAGAGGAGAAACGAGCGAGACATACCGAGAACCTACGGAATTGACCCGAACGGAAGGATAAAAAGGGTATCAACGTTCAAGAACGGGACGTCTCAAACGTGGTACTGGCATACGGATTCGCGCGGGTGGAAATTGACATAATGAAAGCAGTTTACCCATAGGAGTTAGCAGTATGACAGTGCCCTCTACGAAAGCCTATTGGCAAACCAAATGATAGCGATTAGCCCAAATCTGATTACAAAATGTCAGATTTGGGCTTTTGTTTATATTCAGAAAAAAGGGGCTCTAAAATTAACATATTTTATGCACAGCTGCACAGTAAAAAAATCACTACTGTGCAGGTCTCTGTGCAGTCTAACTCCTTATATTATAATATATTATATATAAATGCACATATGCACAGTAAAAAGAGGGTAAAACATTATTTTGGAGAAAAGTGTATTTTGGAGGGTATGAAATATACTATTTTCTAAATATAAGTTTATAAAAAAAAATGTGTGTCTGTGCAGGTGCCTGCAACTAACAGAACGATAGGTATTTACCGCGCACACATACAAAACGATGTAAATATAATTCATTTGTAAATTTTTATTTGTAGAAAATACCTAACTGCCCGTAGGTTGGTCCGGCGCGATTTGTTGCCTACCTTTGTGTCGTGGTTGAAAGCGACGTGAATGGCTTGGACAGTCCGACTGCTTGTTGACCGGTCCGCTACTCTCGCATCTCTTTAAGAGACCGTGGGCGTACACGCACGATACGTTAATACCAAATACCAAATAACAAAAATATGGCAGGAAGAGCAAAGAAGGAAGCCGCCCCCGATACGAAAGCGGCAATTACCAGGGGACAAGCGACGGGCAAAGCCCCGGCCCCCAAAGATGATTTGAAGAAGTGCAAAGAACTTTATGAGGTCGTTCAGACGCGCGGTTGTAAAGGCGCAACGTTGTCTACCGTAGAGGAATGCGTAGACTACGTAGCCGAGTACATGGACTTCTGCGCGCGTAACCCGTTCATTACGTACGAAGTCCTGAAGGGCGGAAACGCGGCAGGTCAGAAAGTGCCCGTAGAAAAGAAACGTGCGCCCTCGCTTGGCGGCTTCTGCCTTTTCATCGGGTGGACCTTGCAAGCGTTCAAGAAGAACGGCGCACGACTTGAAAAGCTGGCGGACGACGGGAATGAGGAAGCGGCCAGCTTATTGACAGGGTACGCCCTGATAGCTGAACTCATTGCAACCGATATGGACGAAAGCGCGCTTGCCGGTGTGGTTGATGCCAACTACATGGCAAAGCTTCGGGGGCTGCGCGACCTTAAGGACGTTACAAGCAACGGCAAAGAGGCAGGCACGAAGGCTATGCAGGTTAACGTACTGTCTGAGGACGCAGTGAAGAACCTACAAAAGTTAGGAGGCATTTAGCGCATGAACGTTACATCTACTTTTGAAAAGCTATTGGCGGCTTTCGTAGACCCGAAGATACGCGGTGTAGCTTCTAAAGGCGGTACGCGTTCCGGTAAGACGTGGGCAACCCTTCAGATGCTGCACATACTGGCACTGAACAGCCCCCGACCGCTTGTTATCTCGTGTGTGGCTGCTACGTTCCCCCTGGTGAAGCGCGGTATGCTACGCGACTTTAAGGCGATGATAGCGGCTGAGGGGTATTGGGAGGAGAACCGCTTCAACAAAACGGAAAGCACCTACGAATACCCGAACGGCACGATAATAGAGTTCTTTTCATGCGATAACGCCGGCAAGGTGCATGGTCCGGCGCGTGATATCCTTTTCGTAAACGAGGCGCAAAGCATACCCCGGGAAATCTTCAGGCAACTTGATATCCGTACCCGTAAAAAGGTCATCATCGACTACAACCCGGTACGGAAGTTTTGGGGCGAAACCGAGTTCGCAGGTGACCGATACGTTACCATACATTCGACGTACAAGGATAACCCGTACCTGGCCCCCGAACAGGTGGCAGCCATCGAGAAGAACAAGGGCGATGCCAATTGGTGGCGCGTGTACGGTGAGGGCCTGACGGGCGGCGTAGAGGGTAACGTCTACCCCGAATATGAGGTTATGGACGATATGCCGGAAACCTACACGGGCCGCTGCCTCGGTCTTGACTTCGGCTTTGTGAACGACCCGACCGCGATAGTAGACATACGCATGGAAGGATGGGACCTGTACGTAGACCTTCTTTGTTATGAGCAGGGCCTGCTTAACAGCCATATAGCGGACTACTTGAACGCTAATGCACTGAACCGCGTGGTAACGGTGTGCGATAGTGCAGAGCAAAAGAGTATCGTGGAGCTGCAGCAGAAGCATATCAAGGCAATACCGTGTGTCAAGGGGCGCGGCTCTGTGGCAGCCGGCATCGCGCAGGTGAAGCAATTCAAGCTACACGTAACGAAGCGCTCGGTCAAGCTGCTTGACGAACTGGATAACTACAAATGGATTAAGGACGAAGTATCGGACACATACACCAACGAAGCCATAGACGCGTGGAACCACGCACTCGACGCGCTCCGTTACGGTGTGGACTTCCTGATACGTAAATACAGACCCAAATAATGAAAAAGTTTATTTTGAAATGGATTTATCGCATAACAGCGATTAACAACCGAAAGGTTTTATTAAGAGTTGCTAACCTACCGGCAAACGGTACAGTCCGAATAACCGAGGACGAAGAGAAGTTGCTTAAGGATATGATTAAATACTGCCGCCCCTCACAAGTCGCTACGCGCAATGGGAAGGCCGTGTACAGACTTAGGGACGTTGAGGGTATAACGCTATGGGCAATGCTTGAAACGCGTCGTGCAGAGGACGCAAACGGGCGTATCAAGGCGTGGACCGATGACAACTACGAACCCGAAACAATTCTTGACGCCGCGAAGCTTGATAAGTTCATAGTGTCACAGATGGAAATCGCGGACGGTCTCGAACAAGTCGTGTTTCAGAATATGAAGCGGGGCGGCGAAAGCGCGTTGACGGGTGACGAGAACATAAGGCAGGCAAAGAACCTTCTCGGACTTGTGCAGATTACGGCTGAGCTTTTCCACTGTAGCTTTGAGGACGCAAAGCAAATCAACTACTCGGACGCTATGCTGGCCATCGCCAAACGTAACGACGAGATAGAGAAGGAGAAGCGAGAAATGAAGAAACAACAAATGAAAAACAGATAGTTATGACTTTTGAAACAATAATTAACACAGCGAACGCCCGGGCTGCAGCCTTGGGCAAAACGCTGATATTCGGAGATACCGCCGTACAGAACGTAGCGGCCAACGAATTGAGCGATGACTTTTTTACGCTTGACGTAACCGCTGGAAGCTATACGGACACCAACGTACCGGGGTCAAGCGCCTACACGGTAGTCATTCGCTGTATGGGTACATCGGCTTATATGCGAGACGATGCCGTAGAGATAGCAACTTTGATACGTACGGACCTGCTTTTGCATGAGATGCTCAAGAGCTTCATATGCGGCTACGAGATTGGCTCGCTCCGTATCTCCAAGGTGCAAAACCAGTACGACACTATAAAGTCAGGCTGGGAAGCAACGTTTGATGCATACAAGTACGGGGCGTGAACTTGATACCGTTTGCTTTCTGATGGTTTGCTTCGTACTTTTGTGCACCGTTTAAAAACAAAAGAACATGAAAATCATCAGAAACAACTTTATCCCGGTTAAAGGCTTCAAGGCCATTAACCTTTTCGGCGTTCTCTTCGTACGCGGTAACGCGGTTATAAGCGAGAAGACGCTAAGACACGAATACATTCACACGATGCAAATGCGCGAGATGCTGTACGTGCCGTTTTACTTGTGGTACGGTATTGAGTACGTTATTCGCTTTTTCGGCTGGAGCTTCGAGAAGAAACCTTGTGACCCGAACGACAAGCCCTATGACCGTATGAGTTTTGAGAAGGAAGCCTACGGCAACGAGCACGATGCAGACTACCCGAAGACAAGGAAACATTTTAGCTGGCTTAAATACATTTAACTATGAACAGGGAAGTTACCCAATTAGTTAAGCAGATACGCGACGAGATAGTAGCCAACTACTATCGCATGAGGCTTAACGCTTCGGGTCGCTTCGACAGAGAAACTGAAGTGATAGAGTATGCAGGCGGCGTAAAGATAGAAAGCCCGGCGTACATCTATCAGATGGAAGACGGGCGGGCAGCTGGAAGCTTCCCACCCGTTTCTGCCATCAGGCAATGGATTAAAGACAAGAACGCGAACGCCGGTACGGACATACCCGAAGAATCGGCATACGCGATAGCATACGTTATCAAGCGCGACGGCATCCATGTACCCAACGAGCACAACGAAGGAGGCGTAGCAAGTAAGATACTAACCCCCGAGATGGTGCAACGTATCACAGTAGAGGTGTCCCGGATATTAAGGGCAGAGATATTAACCATTTTAACTAAAAAACAATGATTATAAGAAACCTATTAAACAATACAACGGCTACAGATGGCGGGACCATGTACATTCCAGGCATCGGGGCAGGTATCTACCGCCCTATACGACTGGAGCAGGCAGGTTCAGTTACAGATATGCAGCTTATCTTTTGGCGTAACGGTGCTACCAGGGCAACGGCTGCCGTTACGCCATACGAGGGCGCGGGTTTGGATTTGTCCATGATGGCGCCACCCACACCGGGCATAGCGGAGAGCATTAAAGCAGGGCTGGGGCTTATTGACTTCGTGGATAACGTTCAGATATTATACACCGAGGGCAAGTCGAAATCAATAACTTTACCTCTGATTCATGCACCGATAGCCAACGGGGGATTCGCAAATTCATCGGGCACGCACAACCTGTCCGACTATGGGAACGGGCTGTTTAACCAGTTGGATTTCAGCTGTTCTTCGTTCCTTAACAGCCCGTTGACGGGTGCGCCGTTTAACTTTGCCTTGCGATACGGGCAGTTTGCAGCGAATTCGGACGGCAGATTACGGGTGCGCGTTAACGGTACTGCCCCGTCGGACGTTTGGGCAAATACACATGGCTCTGCCGCTGCAAACCTGCCGATGCGTGAGTTTAGAACCGCGAACGATGCCAGCGTATGGGGCTACGCACGTTTTGAACGTAAATACCCGTATTGCTCCGACCCTAAAAAACGGGTAACGCTTCGTTGGCTTAATAGCAAAGGGTCGTATGATACGATGTATTTTGACCAATACCGCATCGTGCCTACTTACCTGGTTAACTTCTCGGGCGGCAACCGTGTGCTGTCCTACGACGTTACGATAAACGTAGTAGTAACGGACGATAACCAAAATGCGCTGTATTGGCTTTCACGTTCGGGCGAGGTTGCCGGGGTATTCCCTTTGGCTACTAACCAGTGGGCACGCGTTACGATACAGAACCCGAATGCGTTGAACATGCAAGGCGGTGCGACGGGACGGGTAGCCGCGTTTAAATGCAAATTTGAAATTATAGAACCTTAACGGTATGGACTTAACGATACGAATTAATGGCGAAGTGATAGACGGTGTTTCCGCTAACTCGGTAAAACTGACCATCAACAACCCAGACCCCCTTAAGTTTACGGAGCAAACGGTCAGTTATTCCGGGACAATCAGCGTTCCCCGTTCAGAAGTAAATGACCGGATATTCCGTTCCGAGCGTTTCCCGGGGAAGTTCATAAGAACGGCTCCGTACCGGGCCGAATTGTATTTTGGGGGCCTCAGTATTCCGTTCGGTAGCGGTTTGTTCCGTGTACGTGTAACGGCAGATGAGGACGGTTACAGCCTTGAACTGGTAGAAAACATATCGAAGCTTTCGACATTGCGCGCCCCGGTGGTTGCCATACCCAAATTGGAAACGCCGGCATATCAGTTTTCGACATACATAGACAGCCTTAATTACGCGTACCCCAACGACGTTACCATACCTACGATATACGCGGCGAACGGGTCAACGCCCTTGCTTATGTCATACATCGCAGACCGGGTAACTAAAACGGCAGGGGATTACAAGGACGCGGAAAGCCAATTGGTTTTTAAAGGCGCGCACGACGGGCTGGACGGCTCGGTATATGCGGCTAATTACATGATAGCGGAAAACAACGAGGTAGCCACGTGTTTTACCTACATGACGGGTTCTGAATTTGATTTAAGATTTACGGCCGATTCGTTTGTTGTCCTGCCCCCGACAGCGCCGGCCACCGTTTACCTCAGAAGCAACGGCGGTACATTCGCTTTGCCGTTTGCACGCGGCGCGGTAAGACCCGACGGCAATTACCCGTACTCCCCGGTTGGTCCGGGTTCTATGTCGTGTTTGGTTACACCAAGACCGACACACGATTTGAACTTCGGTTTTACTACCTCCGCATCATCTATGGTGTATTCGGGTACACCGATTACCACCGTACCGAATACGGAAGCATATTTCATATCGTTCAAGATTAATTCGGTTACAGCCCCCCACTATGCATGGGACTTGGTGGAAACAATGGGCATAGATACGCCTTTCGAAATAGTGCAGGCATTCTGCAAAGCGTTTTGCTGGACGTACGAATTCAAATCAAGCCCGTTTGCGTTGACACTGAAACCTTTTGTCAACCCGTCTACGAGTTCTACGTACCGGGTTGACTGGACGGGGAAAGTAGATACATCAAGTATTAAAGTATCGGAGGCGTCAGGTGCGCCAAAAACATACACAGTGAGGGTGTGTGAGTTTAAACAGACGGTAGCCGGTTACGGCGGTGCCATATCTACGCAGGAAACAGTAGGTGAAAGTGCGTTCCCCGTAAACCCAGGCGCGCAAAGACCGTACGCCTCTATGATTAGATTAGCAGGCTCGTACATACCGGATAACTATTTCAACCGTGCGAGCGGTTATCGCGCTACGATAGCAGGGCATTATGACCGTTTTTCCCCCGGGTGGCAGGTGACGGCTAAAATGAACATATCGTATTTCGATATACAGAAAATGAAGTCCGACGCGCTTTATTTCGTAGGTGAGCTTGACTACTGGTTCTACCTTAGAACTCTCAGTAATTGGGACCCGTCAACGGGGGATGCGAACGTTACGTTAATAGCAGTTAAAAATTAATAATTTGGATTATGGCAACAGAAAAAGTTACCCTACTCGACCTTTCGTTCGATACGTCCTCGGCCCTTGACGGGCTGGACGCTCTTATAGCAAAATCTGTCGAACTGGCGGACACCAAGAGCCAGCTAATGGCAGCACTTAAGGAAGAGAAGAAGCAGTTGGACGAGGCAGGCAAGGCGTACAAGGCTGGTACACTCAGCCAAGACGATTACAAGAAAGCGGTAGGCGATGCGACAAAGGCTCAAATAGATTTGAAAAAGCAGTTGCTGGACGTTAACGCCTCAATCTCCGATAACAACCGCGATATAAAGACGAACACCACCCTACTAAACAGTCAGGAGGATAGCGTAGACGCACTCCGTGCCCAGCTTGCAAAGAACACCAAGGAGCTAAACGCGATGAGCGCAGCAGCCCGCAACAACTCCGAGGAGGGGCAGAAGCTTGTGACCGAGACGAAGGAGATAAGCGACAGGCTTAAGGACATGGAAAAAGCGGTAGGCGATAACCGTAGGAACGTAGGTAACTATGCGGAAAGCATCCAGGAAGCGATGAGCAGCACGCAAGGGCTTTCCGGGGCTACGGCGGCTATGGCTACGTCTCTATCGGGCGGCGTGAACATGCTAAAGGTGTTTAACGCTACGTTGAAAGCCAACCCGATATTGGCGGTTGTGTCGGTTATACTGGTTCTCGTGTCAACGGTTGAAAAGCTGATGAAACGCAATAGCGAAATGGCTGCAAACCTAAAGGCGGCATTCGCTCCGTTTGAGGTTATCTTCTCTCGGATACTCGACGGCATAACCGAGCTTCTCGGGGGTGTGGCAAAGGCTTTCGAGTGGATAACGGAGAAGGTTGTAAACTTGCTTTCGTCTATCGGTCTTATTACCGGGGAGACCACAAAGGCAGCGAACGCAGCCAAAACACTCACCAAGCAAGAACTTGCAATATATGAGGCAGAGACAAACAACCTCGTAACGCTGTCGGCGATGCGTAGAGAACTGGAGGCGCAACGAACCGTTGTAGGAGACCAGCTAAAGACCGCGAAGGAACGAAACGCAGCAGCCCAAAAGGCTATCGCGATTTCCAGGCAGATGGAGAAAGCCGAGATAGGCGTACTACAGCAGAAGTACAATCAAATCAAGGCGCAAAATGAGTTGGGCTACACCAGCAAGGAGGACAGACGCGCCGAGATGCAGGCACTGGCAGACCTGCAGGCGCGCCAGGCTGATTATATCAGCCAACGTAAAGAACTGGAGAACCAGGCGAGCGGTATTGTAAAAGCACAGATAGCAGCTAATGAGGCAGCTTACAAGGCAGCCGAGGCAGCAAAGGCACAAGCCGCAGTAAAGGCAGCGCAGGACGCGGAGAACCAAAAACGTGCATTGCAGGCCGAGACAATAAAGCAGATGGAAACAGCGTTAACGGCTCTTAACCTTTCAATGCAAGCTAAGGAACTGGAAAACGACACCATCGAAACGAAGTTAGAAAACAAAAAGGCATACGTTGAGGAAAGTCTAAAGCTTGAAAAGTACAGATTGGAGCAGGGTCTCATTACACAGCAAGAATACGCCAACAAAGAAGCCGAGTTTAACCTTGGCATACAGCAATTGGAGATGCAGCGCAAAGAGGAACAGGACGCTCTTATGAGGGAACGCGAAGCGATGGACAAGGCGAACCTGCACGAACTTAAGATGGCGGAAATAACAAACGAGTACGACCTACGACAAGCACAGCTTGACGCGCAATATGCGCAGGAGATTGCAGCAGCCGAGAAGATAGGCGCGGACACCGCGCTGATACAGTCCAAATACGAGAAGGCGAAGGAGGAGAACACCAGGGCACGCATTAACGCAGAGCTGACAATGGCCGCAGGGCTCGCAGGACAAATGTCAACACTCTTAGGGGAACAAAGTGCTATTGGTAAGGCATTTGGCGTTGTTCAAGCGACAATAAATACTTATTTAGGCGCAACAAAAGCGCTTGCCACGGGTGGTATACTCGGTATTGCACAAGCCGCAGTTGTTATCGCATTCGGTATGAAGCAAGTCGCTACGATTGCAAAACAGAAAGACCCTGATACGAAAATTAACACATCAGTCAAGAAGTATGCAAAGGGCGGTATGATATACGGGCGTTCCCATGCACAAGGCGGTGTAACGTTCCGCGGTGATAACGGGCAGGTGTTCGAGGCGGAAGGCGGCGAAAACGTCTATATTATGAAGAAGACAGCGAGCGCCGAGATTAATGCCCTATCCGCGCTCAACGAGGCACACGGCGGCAACTCGTTCGGTACGTCGGGGCTTTACAAGTTCGCCGATGGCGGTATGGTTTCCGGGCTTCACGAGGCAAACCGCGTAGTGAAGCAAGCGGAGAGCATGAAGTTATCAAGCGAAAGTATTAACCAGCTCGCCGGGGTAGTTATCGACGCAGTTATGAGCATGCCCAACCCCGTTGTATCGGTGCAGGATATCAACAGCGGACTGAACGACGTTTCGGTAGTCCAGGGGCTGGCAACGTATTAAGCCGTTAACTCGTGCAGAGATGGCAGTTTATTAAATACCGCCTATCTTTGCACGTGTTACAACAAAGACAAATTATATGAAATTTAGAAAACTTAGAATCATTCAAGCCGGGGCTACTACCAATTTCGGGACATACGAAGGCAGGGAATACCCGTTAGTCATTACGGAGAATGCAGTTCAAAGCGTTGTAACGCTCGGCAACCTAAAGCCTATCCATTGCAGACGCACCCATAACGGAACGGATATGCTCGACGGGTATTTAGGAAAGTTCGTTAATTTCGTCTACGAGGACGGTGTAGCATATGCCGATTTGGAATTATCCGAAGCCTTACAAGCCGCCTACCCATCTGAGGCAAAATTCATCTCCGAGATGATTAAAAACGAACCCGATATGCTGGGCGTTTCGGTGGTGGGCATAAACAATCAGACATTAAACGGTGATGTGCTGGACGTTACCGAATTTTTTGAGTTATACTCATGTGATCTGGTCGGTTTACCGGCAGCCACCACAAGCTTATTTAATAATCAAAACGAAAAGAAGATGAACAAATTTTTTAGTTCTTTCGCTTCTCTATTCAAGAAGTCGAGTTTTGCAACGGAGACGGTAGAAACCGTAGACGGTTCGAGCATCACAATTGAAGCGGCAGGCGAATTTATGGCTATCGGCGATAAGGTGTTCGATAGCGAGGGTAATGTACACCCGGATGGGAAAGTAGAAATTCAAGTAGAGGACGGTGTGCTGGTTATTACCATTGCAAACGGAGTTATTGAAAACGTAGAAGCTAAGGCAGAAGCGGAAGTAAAAGACAGCGAAGTAGAAACCGAAACCCCGGTTACTGCCACTGTACCCGAAGAGTTTGCAAATCGTATGGCAGCTTTGGAAGCCTCGGTTACTGCACTTACCGCATCGGTGGAAACTATGATGGCCCAGTTTAGCAGAGTGACAGCGAAACCCGGTGCGCCAGCGGTTAACATGCCGGAGAATAAAGAAACAAGATTGTCTAAAGAGGCTGTAGCAGAAGCAGCTAAAAGATTTTACAACAAATAACTAAAAACAAAAAAAAATTATGGCTCTTACATTTACAGACCTTAACAAATTAAACCTCAACTCACTTAACGAGGTTATCTCTTTGACCGTCGGCCTTGCCGGTGAAATCTCACAAGGTATTACAGTAATGAACGGTATCCCTAACGGTACACCCGTTGTTTCCCTCACGGCAGCCGACAAGGCATTGCGTAAATCAACAGGATGCAAAGGTGAATACTTCTATGATAGTGTAACCGACAAGGTTAAGTATTACCAGCACGCACCTATTGAGCTGCCCATCGAGATTTGCTTGCAAAGCTTGTGGGGTAAGATGGTGGCGAGGGGTATCAACCTGGATGACAACTTCTCCGAAACCGAATTGGCCGGCTTTATCCAGTCCGAGGTATTGAAGGTATTGGAAGCTGACTTGCTTCGTTTGGCTTGGTTGGACGGTGATGTATCGGCAGAAGCAACCGGTTACGGTATCTTCACTAACGGCGGTATTATCAAGCAATACAAGGGCAGCACAATGACTGAAAATACATTGGTTCTCGATACGAAAAGCGTTCTCAATGCATTGCGTGGTGCTATTGACGCACAACGCCCCGATACACTGGACAACTCGGAGTTCTTCGTTACGTCTAACGTTATGCGCTTGTATAAGAACTTGTTGCAGACACGTGATAACAGCGTAGCGCAGTCCGATATCGTTGACGGCCGCCCGGTGTATTACTTCGAGGGTTACAAGATTAACGAGCTGAGACACGTTTCTAATGCTGCAACGGTTGATGGTTTGGACACCGCGTTTATCGCGTTCACTCCGAAAGACAACATTCAGATTGCACTCGAAAGCGCCGGTACCGTTATTGCTCCGTTCATTCAGGACGCAAAAAGCAGAAACTACTACTCACAGACTTTGTTCGCGGCTGATGCTATGTTGGTAGCGCCCGAGAAAATGCAGCTGTGGTTGACAGAGAAAGCAGGAGAATAAATAAAGTCATCTACTAACAAAAGGGGTTGGGATATTGACCCAGCCCCTTTTTATTTCAACTGATATGGGAAAAAGTTGTTTAAATAAATTCAATAAGAGCATTGCTGTAGACTGTACTATTTGGCAGGTCGGCGTGAAGGACATATATCTGATGCACGCGGACGAAGTTAAATTCACCCTCGATGCAGAAGGCAACGTAAAGGACGCTACATTTGCGAGCGGCGCTGCATCTTACAAAATAGAAGGGTACAAGCAGAATATACAGTTAAATACATCTGTTTCTTCTACGGATGCAGCGGCAAAGCTGGCGGCGTCCGTCATTTTTAAGATGCCGACCGATAACACGTTTTTAATGAAAGCTGTCCTCTCGGGCAGTTACTATGTTTTGGTTATACGAAACTCGGGACCGGAGATTTTAGTAGGTGCGCAGGCCCCCTTGGAGTGCTCGGGATTCGACTACGACAGCAATAGCGGCGCTGGCTTTGCTACCGTTACTCTATCGGCCCCCGAAGGCTCGGGCGGTAATTATTTAACGGGCATTGTTCAAAACGCAGTGTCCGCAATAATCTCTAAAGCAGTTTAATTATGGCATGCATTTCAAAATTGGTTCACGCAATTGCTTATAATTGCGACAGTGGCGCGACTGGTTTAGTTAGCGCTATCATCATTAACAGAGCGGATATCGTGAGCTACACGGTGAACGCGGCAGGATGCGTATCGGGTGTAACTTTGGCGTCCGGCGCTAAAGCGTATAAGATTGACACCGTTAAACGCTCCCTTGTTGTGTCATCCGCGTTGAAAGTTAACGACGGCGCGCCGAACGCGAGCACTCACTCGGCTACGATTATATCTACGTATACCGACCAGACAGACGTGCAGGCATACATCAACAGGGCTTTTACTAACGGAAGCTTCGTTATCATAGCAAAGCACGTACAAAACGAGCAGCGGGCTGCCGTTTATGGTATGTACTACGGTATGAGAGCCACAGCTATAGACAAAAGCTCTCATGACAATGGCTCGTGGACTACGATAACCTTGGAGACCCCGGAAAACGTTATCGGGGAGGATGCTTGTTTTATGGAGGCAGCCGATTACGACGCTCTCTTTGACGCAGCAGCAGCAGGATAGTAATTAACTAAAAAAAAGAAAGGAAAAAAATAACATGGCATGTTTAGGAAAAATAGATGCGTCTTTGGCTATGCCGTGCGGTGCTACGGGCGGTATGAGACCCGTAGCTGCAAAGGTTCT
>ERZ779758.398-NODE-398-length-13815-cov-3.94397_pt1 | contig 13815 bp, 9 predicted proteins | sample MGYA00511256_ERZ779758 | MGnify/ENA primary metagenome ERZ779758 (study PRJEB29588, sample SAMEA2162460) | human gut metagenome | biome: human gut; feature: human-associated habitat; material: faeces | place: Denmark | collected 2008/2010 ... | reverse complement strand
CGTATGAACAGAGGCAAATGCACGCGCCTGCATGCTCTGTCCGGAAGGCTGCTGGCGCAGTGTTGTTCTTTTCGGTCTTGCTGTTGTCTGGTTCTGTAAAAAAGATGGGAAACTGCTCTCTTTTCCAAAAGAAGATTCTCTTGCAGATGCCGGCTTTCTCAGTTCACTGTCCAACAGTTCAGACGGAATCTCCCGAACAAACCGCGATACTTTATTATATTGCGTTTCGCCACGAATCATACGTTGTCTTGCACAGGTAATTGTAAGTTCTTCTTTGGCTCTCGTGATCCCCACATAAGCCAGGCGTCGCTCCTCTTCGAGATCCTCAGAAGAACTGTCCGAAGTGATGGACATATAACTTGGGAACAATCCATCCTCCATTCCGGCAAGGTAAACTTTCGGGAACTCCAGACCTTTTGCACTATGTAATGTCATTAAAACAACATAATCACTGCCCTCATCGAGACTGTCGATGTCTGCAACCAGTGCCACTTCCTCTAAAAAACCACTGAGTGTCGGATGTTCCTCGCCTTCCTCGTAAGCAACCACTTTGCTGATCAACTCATCGATATTCTCAATACGCGCCTTTGCCTCTTCGGTATCTTCCGCTTCCAATTCTTTCACATATCCGGTTTCGTCTATAATCTCCTGCAAAAGTTCAGAAACGCTGATAATCTCTACTTTACTGCGCATCACCTGAATAAAATTCACAAATGGCTTGATCTTTGCAGCACTCTTGCCGAGTGTCGGAATATCGTCTGCCATTTTCAATGCATTATAAAAACTGATGTCTGCCGCAGCCGCATAATCTGCCACACGATTTAAGGTTGTTGCACCGATTCCACGTTTTGGCACATTAATGATCCTGCGGACAGCAAGATCATCTCTTGCATTATCGATCGTTTTCAAATAGGCAAGCAGGTCTTTGATCTCTTTTCTTGCATAGAAGTTCACGCCGCCGACAATCTTATATGGAATATTGGATACGATAAATTTTTCCTCAAAAAGACGGGACTGTGCGTTTGTGCGGTAGAGAACAGCGCAGTCACCGTAATGATATCTGCCGTCCTTCACACAGGCATTGATATCCTTTGCGACATACTCTGCCTCTTCATAGCCTGTCTCAAACTGCTTGAAACCGATTTTTTTCCCCGCTTCATTGTCTGTCCAGAGTGTCTTTCTTTTTCGTCCCATATTGTTGGAGATAACTCCGTTTGCAGCATTTAAAATATTCTGTGTAGAACGGTAATTCTGTTCCAGTTTTATCGTCACTGCCTCCGGAAAATGTTTTTCAAAGTTCAGGATATTATAAATATTCGCACCGCGGAACTTATAGATAGACTGATCATCATCACCAACGACACACAGGTTCTTATACTTTCTGGCAAGAATACTGATCAGTTCAAACTGTGCCGTATTCGTATCCTGATACTCGTCCACCATAATATAACGAAAGCGTTCCTGATAGTAGTCTAACACCTGGGCATCCGTTTTAAACAATTCAACCGTCTTTACGATCAGATCGTCAAAATCAAGTGCATTATTCCGCCGCAGTGCATCCTGATACTCTCTGTAGATCTCTGCCTGTTTCCGTTTCGCAAAATCCCCGGAAGCAGCCGCACGGAGAGAAAATTCCTGTGGATCTACCAGTTCATCTTTTGCTTTGGAAATCGCAGCAAGCAGACTTCGCTCTTTGTAAATCTTAGTATCCACATTCAGACGTTTACAGATATCCTTCATCAGTGTCTTCTGATCATCGGAATCATAGATTGTAAAATTAGTGTCAAACCCGATGCGGTCAATATGACGTCTTAAAATGCGCACACAGGTAGAATGGAACGTTGATACCCAGATGCTCTCAGAGCCATATCCCACAAGCTGGTCGATCCTCTCACGCATCTCACCTGCCGCTTTATTCGTAAAGGTGATCGCCATAATATTGTATGGATTCACGCCCTTTTCTTCGATCAGATAAGCGGTTCGATGTGTCAGAACCCTCGTTTTTCCGGAACCTGCACCCGCCAAGATCAGAACCGGTCCCTCCGTGTGAAATACCGCTTCTCTCTGCTGTTCGTTCAATGTATCATAAATGCTCATAGACATCTCCATTTCCGTTGTTGTTTGTAATATTCAATCCCTTTTTTATTACAATATCATATTCCCATCTATTGTAACACATTATCCCTGCTTATGAACAGTAAAATCGAACATATTTTCTTTTTTTAACAATAAAAAATAACCGTCCAGCTCCTGAGAAAAGTTGACGGTTATTTTAACATTGATTTTTCGCCGGAGTAGATAGCTCACACCTATCTATCGGCTTTCCTGCTAAGTGCATTATATGACAAACATATATTTTTGTCAAATACACCCGTCTCTTTTTTTACTTTTGCGTCAGAAAAAATCTACGACCGTCCACATTCAAATTCATACAATTAAATTCAATTGTATCTTGTCATCTAGTTTTCAATACTATATAATCTGATGTAGAGAATACGATTGAACCAGTAAGAGTAAAAGCAGGTAAAAAAATGAATACAAAACAATTTTTAAGTGATATATTAGATGAATTTAACAAAATCGACTATGTAAAACCGGAAGATATCCCGAATATCGATCTTTACATGGATCAGGTGACAACATTTATGGATTCCCAGCTTGCCACATCCAAGCGGCATGAGGACGATAAGATCCTGACTAAGACCATGATCAACAATTATGCAAAAAACGATCTTCTTCCTCCACCTGAAAAGAAAAAATATTCCAAAGAACATGTGCTGACTTTGATCTTTATCTACTATTTTAAAAGTATCTTAAGCATCAGTGACATCCAGAGTATCTTAAATCCGATCACGGACAGATATTTTGGAAAAGGCAGCTCCGAGATGAGTCTTGAGGATATCTATAAAGAAGTGTTCGGTCTGGAGCATCAGGAAACCTTAAATATCATGAAAGACCTTGCAAAGAAGTTTAACACCTCCATGAAAACTTTTGAGGGCATGGAAGGTGAGGATGCAGAGCTTTTACGGACATTCAGTTTTATCTGCATGTTAAGCTATGATGTCTACCTGAAAAAAACAATTATCGAGCGCATTGTCGATCAGATGCTGCACGAAGAAAAAGATCCTTCCAAAAAAGAAAAATAAAACCCGGTGCTGAATGGAACACTGTCTATACCAGACATGATCCGTGCAGCTCCGGGTTTTTCTTTTTTTCCGGGTTTTTCTATTCTGTTTTACGCTTCGTTTGTCTCTGATGCAGCCATTCTGGCAAATACCATGTCATATCCGTCATTCCCATAATTCAAAGAACGGTTTACACGGCTGATGGTCGCTGTGGAAGCACCTGTTTTCTCTGCAATATCAAGATATGTTTTCTGGTCGCGCAGCATCTTGGCAACCTCAAATCGCTGTGATAAGGAAAGCAGTTCATTCACAGTGCAGACATCTTCAAAAAAAGTATAACATTCTTCTCTGTTTTCCAGGCTTAAAATCGCATCAAAAAGATGGTCTACTGCCTCGGTCCTTAGTTTCTTGCTCATTTTACCTTCTCCTTCTCATAAATCAAAATGATATCATCTTTTACTATAATCAGAAACTTCCAATCTACGCACATTTTATCATAGTAAAGTTTTAAAGTAAATATCTGTTTTACACACTAAAGTGTTACAGATGCAAATTCTATAATAGTCGAATCCAGTCGAAAAAGCAACACTTATTTTCATATTAACTATAACTTTAATTTATACCTGACGGTATCCTGTTATTCTCCCAGAAAAACAGCCAGAAAATCGGTCAGACGCTCCATCTCCTGCTGGGTTCCGATGCTGATACGCAGATAATTGCTAATTCTCGGCTTGGAAAAATAGCGCACGAAAATGTTATGCTCCCGGAGTGCTTCAAATATTTCTTTTGCAGGAACTCTTTCATGTGTTGCAAAAATAAAGTTGCTCATGGAATCCCCAAAGGAAAATCCAAGCTTTTTCAGTTCGCACTTCGTCCATTCCCTTGTAGCGATGACTTTCGCACAGGTTTCCTCAAAATACTCCCTGTCCCTGATCGCCTGCACACCAAGTACAAGCGCTGTCTGATTGAGCGTGTAGGAATTGAAAGAATATTTCACATCATTGATATACCGGATCAGCTTTTCATTTCCCATCGCAAACCCAAGCCGCATACCTGCCAGGGAACGCGATTTTGAAAAGGTCTGTACCACGAGAAGATTGTCATATTTTTCGATCAGAGGCAGCGCAGACTCCCCGCCAAAATCAATGTATGCCTCATCCACAACTACGATCACATCGCGGTTGTGTGCAATGATATCCTCGATCTCTGAAAGCGGCATGAGGATTCCGGTCGGTGCATTCGGATTTGGGAACACCACGCCACCGTTTTCCCCATAATAGTCCTCTTTTTTGATCTGGAAATCATCATCCAACGCTTTTGTCTCAAACGGAATCCGAAGCATATTTGCCCACACATCATAAAAAGAATAGGTGATATCCGGAAACAGGATCGGCTTTTTGCTGTTAAAAAATGTCATAAATATCATGGCAAGCACATCATCCGAACCGACACCGGTAAACACCTGACTGCTCCTGATTCCATAATAATCTGCGATCGCATCGACTAACACTTTACAGGTCGGTTCCGGATAAAGTCTCAATTTGTCCGTATCAAAGTTCTTCAAAGCCTCTACTACGCCCGGTGCAGGCGGATATGGGTTTTCGTTGGTATTCAATTTGATCATGTCCGGCTGGTTTGGCTGCTCTCCCGGAACATACGGTTCCACTGTCCTTACATATTCTTCCCAGTTACTCATAAATTTTACTCTCTCCACTCTCTCGATTTTCCTGATATATTTCACAAATTCATTACAATCTGCTCATTTCATTCTGTATACAATCCGTAATCTTCTGCCAGTTTTTCAAACGCAGTCAGGGCATTTTTCACCGTCTCATGGGAAACACAGTAAGCAAGACGGACATAGCCTGCACATCCGAATGCGCTGCCCTTTACCATGATGATATTGTATTTTTTACCTGCTGCAACAAATTTTTCTTCGTCTGCATCCGGAGATTTTACCCACATATAAAAAGCGCCTTCCGGTTTGATGCAGTGAAAACCTAGCTTTTGCAGTCCTTCGTATAACATCTTTCTGTTTTCATCATAAAATGCCAGATTGGTTTTCTCATCCAGACATTTTGCAACTGCTTTCTGAAGCAGGGATGGCGCATTCACAAAACCGAGGGTACGGTTAGAAACAACAATGCCGTCAATGACCTGATCTGCGTTCTCCACCTCATCCGGAACGATCACATATCCGAGACGTTCACCCGGAGGCAAAGAGATTTGCTGAAGGAATAACCCACAATGGTATTCCTGTAATACTTTGTGAGGAAATCCTCCTGATTTCCATCGTAGACAAGTTCACGGTAAGGCTCATCGGAAATCAGATAAATTTCGTGACCAATCTCTTTTTCCTTCTTTTCCAGAATCCCAGCCATCTTCTTCATGGTTTCTTCATGATAGATCACACCTGTCGGATTGTTTGGTGTGTTCACGATCACTGCCTTGGTCTTTTCATTGATCGCTTTTTCAAATGCCATCAGATCTGGCTGGAATGTTTCAAAATCCGGTGCCACTTCCACGACTTCCGCATCAAAATTGGCTGCATAACTCTTGTACTCTCCGAAATATGGGGCAAACACGATCACCTCGTCACCCGGATCTAAGATTGTTTTAAAAATAATGTTCAATCCTCCCGCTGCTCCCACTGTCATCACAATATTATGGGAAGTAAATGCAGTTCCAAAACGCTTGTTTAAGTTCTCTGCAACCGCCTGACGGACATCCGGGTAACCGGCGTTGTCCATATATCCATGTAAAACCAGCGGATCGGTCTCATCCACCAGTTGCTTAATTGCCTCGTTTAATGCTGCCGGAGCCGGTGTTGCAGGATTCCCCAATGAAAAATCATACACGTTCTCTCTTCCCACCCTGGCGGCAAGTTCATTTCCCTCTACAAACATTGCACGGATTGCAGAACTTCCCTGCAATGCCTTCTGTATTTTCTGTGAAATCATATTCTCTTCCTCACTGTTTTCTTACTCTCGAGTCATTTTTCTGCGGTCTGCACCGTAAATGTGCAGATCCACGGAACAATTATTACTTTACAACAATACTGTATGAAAGTAAATAGATAAAAAAAGAAAACTGCCACAGGACATTTTCCTTACGGATACTGCCCCGGACAGTTTTTGTTTATTAAAAATACTCCCCTGTATTTTTATGCATTGACGGTATCTACGAACTTCTGGAACGCTTTTCTGCCTTCCTCTGTGCATTTGTAAACACCTGCGTCCAATAAAACTTCTTTGAACACAAGACCGATTTCTGTCTGAATGATCTCATGTAATTTTTCCGGTGTAATCTCACCTTCCAGGCCGCTTCCTGCCGTAAATCCATACTTCGGCAGAAATTCCTCCACCCAGTCTGCATGTTTTGCAAGAACTTCATCCTCACGGATTTCTGCGCCGTCTAAGATTGCCTGCTCCAATGCAGCCATCTCATCTTTTAATCTGGCTGGAAGCACTGCAAGTCCCATAACCTCGATCAGACCAATGTTTTCTTTTTTGATGTGATGAAGTTTTGCATGTGGATGGTAAACACCCAGCGGATGCTCCTCCGTCGTGATATTGTTGCGGAGTACAAGATCTAACTCATAATCATTGCCGCGTTTTCTTGCGATAGGAGTGATCGTGTTGTGTGGTTCGCCCTCTGTCTCTGCAAAAATAAATGCATCTTCATCCGTATAACCTCTCCATGCAAGTAAAATCTTATCTGCGAGCTCGATCAGGCGCTCTTTTTGTGGTGCGCTGATACGGATCACGGACATTGGCCATTTTACGATTCCGGCTTTCACATCCTCAAATCCCTTGAAGACCAGCTCTTTTTCGACCGGTGCTTTTGCCATGGCAAACTCATAATGTCCACCCTGGAAATGATCATGGCTCAAGATAGATCCTCCAACAATCGGAAGATCCGCATTCGATCCGACAAAGTAATGTGGGAACTGCTCTACAAAATCCAACAGTTTTCCAAAGGTTGCTTTCTCGATTTTCATCGGTGTATGCTCTGCATTAAAAACGATGCAGTGCTCATTGTAGTAAACATATGGAGAATACTGGAAGAACCAGTCACTGTGATTGATCGTTACCGGAATAATCCTGTGGTTCTGTCTTGCCGGATGGTTCACACGTCCTGCATATCCCTCATTCTCTTTGCAGAGAAGGCATTTCGGATAACCGCTCTGTTTTGCAAGCTTGGCTGCCGCAATCGCCTTTGGATCTTTTTCCGGTTTGGAGAGGTTGATGGTGATATCCAATGTTCCAAACTCGGTATCTGCAGTCCATTTCTGGTCTTTTTTGATACGGTATCTACGAATGTAGTTTGTATCTCTGCTTAATTTGTAAAAATAATCGGTTGCTTCCTTTGGACTGATCTGATAGAGTGCCTGGAATTTTTTGATCACTTCGCTTGGTCTCGGCACAAGCATACTCATGATCTTTGTATCGAACAGATCCCTGTATGTGATCGTATCCTCCGGCATCAGTCCATCTTCTGCTGCATAATCGAGCATCTCATTTAAGATGTCTTCCAATGCTGCCTCTGCACTCTCCTGTGTCATCGGAGTTCTCTTTGCATAGGCTGCTGCCACTTCATCGTCTAATTCATCCAGATGAAAAAGTTCTAACAGGCGGTTAATGGTAAATCTCCTGTCTTCTGGCTCCACCAGTCCAGTCACAAGACCATATTCTGTCAATTCTAAAATTCTTTCCTGAATCATTGTGTTATCCTCTTTATCTTGAAATCATTTCGATCATTGTGAAACTCTTCACGATCTATATTGAATTTCACAATGGTCTGTTAAAATCACTAAGCCAGTTTTACAGGGCCGTCACCGATCTCAACTACATAGAAATCAGCAGCGTAACCGATTTTATCTTTGTAAGCAGCACCTACTTTTTCAATAAAGGAATCCACTGCCTCATCCTTTACGATGCTGACGGTACATCCACCAAATCCTGCACCTGTCATGCGGGAACCGATCACTCCGTCTACTTTCCATGCTTCTTCCACCAATGTGTCAAGCTCGATACCGGTTACTTCGTAATCATCACGAAGGGACACATGGGAGGCGTTCATCAACTCGCCAAACAGAGTAACATCATTATTCTTCAATGCCTCCACTGCCTTGATGGTTCTCTGGTTCTCATAGACAGCATGTTTTGCACGTTTTACTCTGACAGGATCTTTGATCGCATCTTTGTACTGTTCAAACTGTTCCTCTGTGAGATCACCGAGGGAATCAATTTTAACGACTTTCTGGAGTTCTGCCAGCGCAGTCTCGCACTCACTTCTTCTCTCATTGTATTTGGAATCTCCAAGCCCACGTTTTTTGTTGCTGCAGGAGATCACGATCTTTGCATTTTCCAGTTTGATCGGTGCATACTCATATTTTAAAGTTGCTGTGTCAAGGAAAATCGCATGACCTGCTTTTCCCATTGCGATCGCAAACTGATCCATGATACCACAGTTTACGCCGTTGAATTTATTTTCAGAGAACTGTCCGATCAGCGCAAGATCCTGATTTGTCACGTCGAATCCAAACATATCTTTTAAAATATATCCGGTCAGAACTTCAACTGATGCAGAAGAAGAAAGTCCGGAGCCGTTTGGAATATTGCCAAATAAAACAAGATCCATGCCCTGCTCTACTTTCATTCCCTTCTCGCCAAACGCCCACATAACTCCCTTTGGATAGTTCGTCCAGTCAGCTTCTTTTTCCGGCTTTAATCCTTCTACTGAGGACTCGATCACACCGAGCTGCTCAAAATTCATGGAATAGAAACGAAGTTTCTTATCATCTCTTTTTCTTGCCACACCATATGTACCAATAGTGAGTGCACAAGGAAAAACGTGTCCTCCGTTGTAATCGGTATGCTCACCGATCATGTTCACACGTCCCGGTGCAAAATAAACACCGATTTCACCCTCATCCCCGAATAACTCTTTAAATTTTGCTAATACATCTTCCCAGATCATAAAATCCTCCTTGTTTTGCGCATCTTCCGTTTCCTGTTACTATCACATTATCATGTTCGTTTTTACATTGCAACCAATTGACCGCAGACTGCAACAATAAAAAAGAAAGATGCAACATTTTTACATGTCACATCTTTCTTGAAATTAGTTTTCTTCTAACATAACCTTACATTAAGTGTCACGGACGCTGATCGTCTTTTTCCACATTCTGCTTAAACAAAGCCAGAACCTGCTCCGTGATAATGTTCCGGATTTCTCTGTTTGGCACTGCAAGTCTGAATCTTTTTGTATCAACTCTGTCTTTATGTGTAAGATATCCCGCCATGAAAAGTGTACTCCAAAGGTTATCCATGGATGCATACAGTTCATTATAAGTTAGATCTTCACGTATATCTTTTTCTACGATTTCACCATTTACAAGTCTCTCTAAGTCTGTTTTTGCCAGCCCCTTTGCTGCTCCTGCACTTTCTATAAAATGTTTCAGCACATCGTTTCCACTGGTATTAGTCCAATAATTCTCCGGTGGAAGCATCGGATTCCTTCTGTGCGCATCGCAATAATTAATGACATCCCACGGGCAATAAACATCTGCTTTTCCAAAGCGGTATCCGTCATACCACTCTTTTACCGTTTCATAGTGTGTATCCTGACCGTAATAATGAAGCATTTCTTTCACTTCATCATCGACAAATCCAAACGTCTCATCATACTCTTCATCAAGGATTGAATTTGTCTTAAAATTGTTCAGTCCTGTAAAAATGCTCTCCTTTGCCACACGCAGACAGCCTGTTAAAACTGCAAATTTCAAACTACTGTTTGTCTTTAACACGTTTTCAAATAAATTTCTGACAAGTAAAACCATCTGGTCATAGTAACCATTCTCGTTTGCCTTGGCAAGAGGTACATCATACGCATCAATGAGTACAATCACTTTTTTCTCATAATACTTTTCCAGTAATGCAGTCAGCGTTTTCATACTGTATACAAGTGTGTCCTCGCCCATATCTCCTGTAACAAGTGACATATATTCTGCCTTGTCTATGTCATCTAACCTATTTCCACTCATGATAATCCGGTGCATTTTCGCTTCTTCCATCACAATCCGTTTCAACAGGCTGCGTGCATTTTCGTAACTGTCTGCATTTACCCCTTTTAAACTGATTGATATGACCGGATACTTTCCCATATATGCATCACATAAAGCCTTATTCTTAGAAATATATAATCCTTCAAACAGCGACTGATCTGTACCGATTTCAAAGAAACATTTGAACATACTCATATTCAATGTCTTACCAAACCGACGTGGACGCGTGAACAGATTGACCTCTCCCCAGTTATTTAAAAGCTGCTCGATCAGACCGGTTTTATCAACATAATAAAAACCATCTCTGCGAATTTTTTCAAAATTTTCAATTCCAACAGGTAATTTTATAAATTCTGCCATAGCTGCCTCTCCAAACTATTTTTTTTGCAATTTCTACTTAAGTATAACAAATCTATCTCATAAATGGTAACGTTAAATGTAACTGTATGATAGGCGATGAACTGCTCTTTATTTGGAATATAAGAAACATAGCGCGAAGCAAAGATATTGTTAGGCAAACCGCCGAGAGCATATCTTATGCGTTCTGTTTTCTATATGCGTAAAGATATTCCTGTGCTTTTTGCAGTGAAACATTCAACTTTTTTTGAAGTCTTGCTAAAATATCCTCCTCGGAAAGTCCAAAGTCATTCCCCATTTCAATAATACCTTTTGCCTCTCCTTCATTCCATGTTTCCTGAAATACACTGACCATACCTTTCTCTCCTTCCCCAATCAATTCATTATAATCAATTTTTCCATTCATAGTGCCTGCTACTGTCATAATAACAGCTTTGTCTACCTTATGTTTTCTTGTATAATCTATTGCTTTTTCTTTTTTTCCATCTGTTCTTCCACTTCTGCTTAAAAGAATTTCAAGCAGATTAAATAAATCCTGATTATTTACATTATGCAATACCAGATTATTTTTTCCGGCTTCCACCAGATGTATTTTATAATCATTCACAAATGTTTCCATTGCTTTTGGAATATTTAGCATCCCATGCAAAGATACTGCTCCATCCCACGGCTTCTCACCATAATAGATAACGATTGTAATAACAGGAATAAATTTATCTGTTTTCTTCATTCCCGACAGATATTCATCTTCTGTTAATCCTTTTTCTTTTTTACGCTTTGCCGCATTGTCATCATACTGCTTTTTGTATGTACTATAATCATATCCCATCACTCTTAACGGCATTGCATAATGGATACATTCCTGTCCCTCCAATCCAAGTATAACAAATTCAGCATCATAAGTGGTAGATTTTTTTCTGATTTTAACGTTATCTCTTGCTGCCACAATACTCTGTATATACTCCTTGTGTTCTAATACCAAAGATTCCTCTGTATCCATATCTTCTAATTCTTCCGGTTTTATAACCTTATTTCCATTAAATAAAACTGCATTAAAAATATCTGCAAACTGTTCGTTATTCCGCCAGTAATTCTTTACTACAGTATCTGCTTTCAATACTTTTTTTCCCATATATAATTGCTCCTTCCTATATACCTGATATTTCAGGAAAATAGTTTCGTCGCTTTTTGCACTTGCAGTTTTAACTGGATTTTTATGCAGACCTTGCACCCTCAATTTGATAAAAAAGATTTCCTTATTACCATAACTTGTATCGAAAAAATTGTCAATTTGTTTTTGACATAACATAAATATAGAAAAACAGCCCCTTTTTCACAGGGACTGTCCTTCTTGTAATTTTATTTTCTTATCACTTTATTCCACATCAACCTTCACCTTCGGTAAATGCCAGATATCATCCACATATTCCTGAATCGTTCTGTCGGATGAGAACTTGCCGGAATGTGCAGTGTTTAAGATAGCGCTCTTTGCCCAGGCGCTCCTGTTCTTGTAATACTCCATGATCTTCTTCTGCGCTTCTGCATAAGAACGGAAGTCTGCAAGAATGAAGTAAGTATCCGCGTACTGTGTGCTGTGTGTATTCAGCAGTGAATTGTATAGGTCACGGAAAAGTTCGGAGTCATTCGGTGAGTAGAATCCGTTCACTAACTGTGTCAGAACTTTGCGGATATCCTGATCCGTGTTGAAAATCTGCATCGGATCATAATCACGGTTATGCTCATGTGCGATCACTTCGTCAGAGCTCATACCGAAAATAAACATATTATCCGGTCCGACTTCCTCGTACATTTCAACATTCGCACCGTCCATCGTTCCAAGTGTCAGGGCGCCGTTTAACATGAACTTCATATTACCGGTACCGGATGCCTCTTTACTTGCAGTTGAGATCTGCTCGCTGACATCTGCTGCTGCAAAGATCCACTCTGCATTGGAAACTTTGTAGTCCTCGATAAATACCACTTTGATCTTATTATTGATACTCTTATCATTGTTGATCACTTCTGCAACGCTGTTGATCAGTTTAATGGTAAGTTTTGCATTTTTATAACCGGCTGCTGCCTTTGCACCAAAAATGAATGTTCTTGGAACAAATTCCATATCCGGATGCCCTTTGATCTCATTATAGAGATACATAACATGAAGGATATTCAACAGCTGACGTTTGTACTCATGAAGACGTTTTACCTGTACATCAAAGATGGAATCCGGATCAACATCAATTCCATTGTGCTCTTTGATATATTTTGCAAGACGTACTTTATTCTGGTGTTTGATCTCAAGAAACTCCTGCTGTACTTTTTTATCATCTGCATAAGGCGCAAGTTTCCTGATCTGGGAAAGGTCTGTGATCCAGCCTTCTCCCACATGTGCTGTCACCCAGTCAGCCAGAAGCGGGTTCGCATGTGCTAAGAAACGTCTCTGTGTGATACCATTGGTTTTGTTATTGAACTTCTGCGGCATCATCTCATAGAAATCTTTTAACTGCTCTTTTTTCAAAATCTCTGTGTGCAGTCTGGCAACACCGTTGACAGAATAACCTGCAACGATTGCAAGATGCGCCATTTTTACCTGACCATCATATAAAATTGCCATTTTTGCAATTTTTTCATTGTTGCCCGGATACTGCTCCTGGATCTGTAAAACAAAACGGCGGGGGGTGGATGCGGTTGATCTCTTCCACGATCTGATATACACGCGGAAGCAGTCTCTGGAAAATCTCGATCGGCCATTTTTCAAGAGCCTCAGCCATAATGGTATGGTTGGTATAAGCAACACAGTGGGTTGTGATATCCCACGCATCCTCCCAGCTTAAGCCTTCCTCATCCAGCAAAATACGCATTAACTCTGCCACTGCAACCGTCGGATGTGTATCATTCATCTGGAATACTGCTTTCTCAGGCAGCTGATGGATATCCTCATGATGCTTTTTGAATCTTGCGATCGCACGCTGTAAACTTGCAGATACGAAAAAGTACTGCTGTTTTAAACGAAGCTCTTTTCCCTGAATATGATTGTCATTCGGATAAAGGACTTCCACCAGATTACGAGCAAGGTTTTCCTGCTCTACCGCTTTGTTATAATCTCCTTTATCAAAGGAATCTAACTGGAAACCTTCCTTAGGCTCTGCATCCCAGATCATCAGCGTATTTACCATATGATTATCATATCCTACGATCGGCATATCGTATGGGATCGCCATAACTGACTGATAGCCTTCATGGATAAATCTGGTGTTGCCATTT
>ERZ779758.356-NODE-356-length-14923-cov-3.88519_pt1 | contig 14923 bp, 16 predicted proteins | sample MGYA00511256_ERZ779758 | MGnify/ENA primary metagenome ERZ779758 (study PRJEB29588, sample SAMEA2162460) | human gut metagenome | biome: human gut; feature: human-associated habitat; material: faeces | place: Denmark | collected 2008/2010 ... | reverse complement strand
AGAATATAAGAGGGACCCCGGCAGTGTTCAGACAGCAGTCCTGACGCTGCCGGGTTGCTGTCTGAACAGTAACCATTTAGAGAAATTTCAGAAATTTATTTTCTGAAATAGATAACTCGTTTTAACTCGTAAATATGAATTAGAAAAAATTTTTAACTCGACAAATCGTTAATGAAAGCCGCTTGATGACTAAGCGTCTTTTCTAATACGTCATTGGATATTTCAGGTAATTACTGTATAATTGATATAAATAGTGATTTGTATATGGTTTCAATGTCTGATGGGCTACGTGTAGATTCTTTTTATGAAGACCAGCTCGAAAGAGCATGGTAGAATGGTTTGAAAAAATGCAGATATTAGTAGATGCTGATGCTTGCACAGTCATTTGAAAAACTTATATTGATGGCGAAGGAAAGATGATATGAATATACAGATATTCGGGACAAAGAAATGTAGTGATACAAGAAAAGCAGAGCGTTTTTTCAAAGAGCGTGGCATAAAGTATCAGTTCATTGATATGAAGGAAAAGGGCATGAGCAAAGGGGAATTCAATTCCGTAGCTCAGGCAAATGGTGGATTGGATAACATGGTCAACTGGGATGGCAAGGACAAGGATTTGCTTGCCCTTATAAAGTATATTGCTGCTGATGATAAGCTTGAAAAGGTTCTTGAAAATCCCCAGGTGATTAAGACACCAGTGGTTAGAAATAGTAAGCAATCAACCCTGGGTTATCTGCCGGATGTTTGGAAAAACTGGAATTAGAGGACAAGAATATGGTAAAAAAAATTATGCGGGATCCATTGTTTCTCGCTCAGAAATCTACAGATGCAACGGAGGCAGACCGACAGGTGATTACAGATCTGCTTGATACATTAAGGGCAAATCTGGATCATTGCGTTGGCATGGCAGCCAATATGATCGGTGTAAAGAAAAATATCATTGTGGTGGCAGCAGGTCCATTTCAATTTGCTATGGTAAATCCGGTTATTACAAAGAAGACCGGAGCATTTCAGACAGAAGAAGGATGCCTATCTCTGGAAGGGGTGCGTCCGTGTACAAGATATAAAGAAATTGAAGTGGATTTTTTGGATGCAGATTTCAAGAAGCAGCATAGCAAATATTCCGGTTGGACTGCACAGATCATCCAACACGAAATAGATCATTGTAATGGAGTTGTAATATGAAACCTAAGTCGCCTAAGAGCCTGGAACTATATGACATTATGATAAAACGGGGATATCCAGCGGAGTTTTGCGATCAAATAACGAAAAATCTTAACACCGACTGGACAGCCGGACGGATGATAGGTTATTTGTCCCATTACAAAAAGCTGCCGCTTGAGGAAATTGCAGATGAAATGCTTGCAATACTAAGTGACCGCAACAGAATTATGCAGAAACATGAAATGGAAGAAATCAATGCCAGATGGAATGAATATTTGAATGGATAGAGGATAAGGAGTAATACATGGACGGATATAAACCACCTTTTACAATTACAAACAGTATATTATCTCATGTGGCATCTGTATCTGAAAAAGTCGGGCGTATTACTGTAATGAGTAATATGGAAAACAAACCTCATCTAAGGAAAAATAACCGGATCAAATCCATTCATTCGTCTTTAAAGATCGAGGCAAATTCTCTTTCGCTAAGCCAGGTGCGTGATGTTATTAACGGGAAATTGGTTTTTGGAGAGGCAAAAGAAATACAGGAAGTAAAGAATGCATATAATGCCTATGAAAAAATAGCTGAAATAGATCCTTACAGCATAGAAGAATTAAAGAAATTTCATGGTATTATGACAAAATACATCGTAGAGGAATCCGGTGATTTCCGCAGTGGTGAAGAAGGTGTATTTAATGGTGAAGAGTGCATATTCATGGCTCCACCGGCACGCTTTGTTCCACAATTGATGAATGAATTATTTGGCTGGATGAAGAAAGAGAAAGATCAGATGCATCCGCTGATTTTGAGCAGCGTATTTCATTATGAATTCGTATTTATTCATCCTTTTACAGATGGCAATGGCAGGATGGCAAGGCTGTGGCATACAGCTATATTGGCTAAATGGAATCCTATTTTTGAATATATTCCGATAGAAAGCCAAATTGAAAAATTCCAGGATGATTATTATGATGCGATTGCAAAATGCCATGTAGAGGGAGAATCTACGGTATTTATTGAATTCATGCTGACTCAAATAGATAATACTTTAGCGGAACTTTTGAATCAGATGACAGATAGCGCCACGGATGACGCTATTCTTGACGCTGATGGCGCTAATCATGGTGCTGATCATATGGAAGGCAGATTGTTATCAGGCTTGAAACAGAATCCGTATATTACACAGACAGATTTAGCTAAAGAATTATCGTTGTCAAGGAGAACTGTCCAGAGAATCATGAAAGAACTGATGAATGACGGCAAGATAAAGAGAGTTGGTTCAACCAGAACAGGTCATTGGAAAATAAATGATTGATGCAGAGGCATAGTCTGCAAAAACTATGCCATTTCGTTTCCATTTCAGGAGATAGTATAGTGGCTCAGTTGTCAAGACAAAAATCTGAGATTTTTATAATGAACTGATAGGGTTAATAAGTTACAGGGAACTCAGGGAAAGTAGTGGAACTCTCCCCTGTCCCATTTATGCTAAGCTACATATGGCAACAGCATTGCCGGATAGTAGCATTCAGCCGGTGTCTGATAGTCAAGTGCAGAATGATGCCGCTCAAAGTTGTAAGTGCGGATATACTGTCCGATAGCGGTTCTGGCTTCTTTGATGTTATTGTATTGAGTCAGATAGGCTTCTTCATACTTGAAGCTGCGAAACCAACGCTCAATCATGATATTGTCTGCCCAGCGGCTATGCCAATCAATAACGGCTGTCAGATCTAAAAAGCCCCGTTTGATTGGAATATATGTAATGTCAATAGACCGTGCCTGATTTGGTTTGTCTATGACAGCATTACGGAGCAGATAAGGGCATACCTTAGCCTGTTGCATACGCTTGGAAAGATTCATTTTAGGATAGATTGGGTAAATATCCATTTCGTTCATGTAACGTCGTGCTTTCCGACGTCCTACATGATATCCTCTAGCCTTTAGCTGTGCAGACATTTGCCTTGCACCCCAGGCCGGATTATCTGTATGGAGATGATCAATGATCTCTTTACAAGCCAGTTCTTCATCGGATATAGGCGTACCTTTGTAATAAATACTTGTATTCACCAAGCCGGTTGAGGAAACAAAGCCGGAAGCGGTTGAAACGGTTCCTGAAATTACAGAACCCACTCCAGAGGAAAAGCCGAAATCCACGAATATGCTCCCGGAACTTCTGACTCTGATTGTGTTTGCCTGTGGCGGCGGATTCTTCGTATTCAAGAAAGTCCAGGAAAAGAAGAAGGCACAGGAAGCGGCAAAGCCTGATCCGGATGCAGATTATGTGGACGATGACGAGGACTATGGGTACGATCCGGAACTTCGTTACAGGGACTCCTATCCACGCATCCGCAAAAAGGTAGTACGTTGCAAAACAGATTCGTTTCTCACTTGTCAGACTTGGAATCTGTGTCAAGCATGACAAACCACGTTTCGGGAAAAGCAAGGGCAAGATTGAAAAGTTCCATCAAGTGGTGGATGACTTCATCCGTGAATCAAAGTTCAAAAATATCAGGACACTGGAAAAACTATCATTACAGAGTATCAGGAAGTATATATCTTTCTGTATTCCTTGGGAGTAACGCCAACAATCTGACGAAAGCGTTTAATAAAATATTTTGGTTCTGTGTATCCAATTTCTGAACAGATCTCATATATTTTTTTGTCTGTATTGATCAACAGTTCTTTTGCATGTAATATTCTTATAAAAGTCAGATATTCAATGATAGTCTGTCCTGTAGCAGAGCTGAATATATTGCTTAGTGAGGAATAGTTTATACCGAAAATCTCTCCTAAGTCTGAAAGTGTGATATTTTCATTCATATGCTGGAAAAGGTAGTTTTGTACCTGTTCAACAAGATAGGCATTTGTGCTGCGTGTCTGTTCAGCAATTTTCTCAAAAATGCTCTCGATCATGGACAAAATGGTACTTTCAATTTCTTCAAGAGAGTGATAATTGTAAAGAAACTGCAGACTTTCTGTATAATCGATATAACAAGATGCCGGTATTTTTTTATCATTACAATGTTTTATGATGATCAGAGTAATCTTGTTTAGCCAGGAATGCAATTCATAATAGGAAGGTTGTTCATTACGCACGTAATCCATAAAGGAATAGACAGCATCTCTCGTATTCAGTAAATTGCTGCCGGTCAGCTGCAACTGTAAATTCTGGTATATAGAGTATGGAAAGGTGCACAAAGTTTGATCCTGATATATGTGTATGGGATCCTTTGAGTAAAAAAATTGTGTCAAGGCTGAAACGCCACTGTAAAATGCATTTTTAAGCGTGTCATCATGATCGCTGTGGTATATTCCCGCGCAGATTTCCAATCCGGGGTTAAATTTCCATAAGAGTCTTTGTACCTGTTTTTTCAGAAACTTATCATCTAAATCCTCTTTTTTTAATAAAATACAGTAAATCTTTTCGCAGAATAGAAAAACATGATGCTCGGATGAAATTCCGGCAGCAAACTTTTGCAGCACCGTTCTGTAGTTGAAAATCTGGCTGCTGAATTCGCTGTTGCCAGTCAATAGTAAGAACCATGCTTGCGGAAATGTAAATCCACATTGTTTTTTGTATTTGAATCTTCTGCTTTTTATTCGAAGCAATGGCTTCAGAAAACAACAGATCTAAAAACTGGTCGTATTCTGACTGGGTGAGATTATATTCACTAAGAGGATCCGCCAGTCGGAAAAAATTTTCTACGCTTGTAATGACTGCATCGAATTCGGAGGGAAGAATAGGCTTCAATATATATCGAAATACATGATGCTCAACTGCTTTCTTGGCATAGGAAAATTCCGAGTATCCGCTTATGATAATGATAGGAATGGTTCCGTTGTTTTTGCGAATTCTGCTAATTAGCTCAAGACCGTCAAATTTGGGCATGCGTATATCGGTAACAACCAGATTTACTTCCGGATGTTGTTGAAGATAGTCTAATGCAAGGCTACCATCTTCAAACAGACCATCTATCTCCCATCCTGGGGAATGATTTTTAAAAATTTCGGCAATTCCATTGCGACTTTGTACTTCATCATCAATGATAATCACATGATTCATAGGTTTTCCTCACTTCTGAACAGGCAATTTTATGATTACTTTTGTACTTTCCATAATGCGTGATGTAATTTCTATACCATATGACTGACCAAACCGCTGTTTTAAATAGGTATTTGTATTTCCAATTCCTATGCCATCATTTTTACCATGAAGCACGGAATGTATCAGAAGATCTGACATGCCCTTTCCGTTATCTTCTATAGTTATGAAAATGGAATTATCCTTAGTAAATATGCTGAGGATAATAATACCACCCTGATGAATTTCAGAAAAACCGTGCAGCAATGAATTTTCTATAAACGGCTGCAAAATAAAACGGGGTATTTTATACGATTGCATATCCGGTTCAATATGATAATGTATTGTAAAAGAATCCTGAAACCGGATCTTTTGAATATACATATAATTTTTCAACCAGGATAATTCATCATTTATAGTGACAAAATCATTTTCTTTGATAATGCTGTATCGCAAAATATCAGAAAGCGCATTTATAATATAGGGTACTTTGTCTGCATTTCCATTTTGGGACATCCAGCTGATGGAATCCAAAGTGTTATATAAAAAATGTGGATTCAGCTGTGCGTGGAGCAGAGCAAGCTGCTGTTTTGCTTCTTTTTTTGAGTATTCTTTTAACTGCTCCACCAGAGTCAGAGTACGCTGGCTCATAGACTGGAAAGAATCATATAAATTGCCGATTTCGTTGTGGACAGGATAAACTGGTGAAGGAAAGTAGTTCAAATAATCCTGTTCCTGCATAATAACGGAAAGACGGCGAATCGGCGTAATAAACTGTTTGGTGAGCATGAAGAAGATCAGGCATAAACACAAAAAATCCACACCACAGATCAATAACAGTAAAGTTTTAATGAACTGTGTTTTGCTTTCTATATTTGAAAATGGTAGAAAAGAGTAACAATTATATTCTAGTGTATCAATCTGTGAATTAAAACGATAATATTTCTCACCGTTTATAGTTACAACAGAGTAAGAATATGGGGGCGTACCAAGCACGTCGGTGGAAATAATGTCTCCAATATGATAATTCAGATTCTCCTCCTGATAACCCCATATTAATGTATTGTTTTGGGTTGTCAGGAAAAATGTGGAATCGGAACTGAAATTGGAAAATATAAGGATATCTTCAAAGGAAGCGATATCGACTTCAACTAACAAAATTCCAATAGGCCGGAAGTTGTGTGTCAAACTTCGTAAAAGGCGACCATAATAAATGGACGTATTTGAAGCAGGGTATTTACGCTTACTGGTATGTGTAATGGGATTAGATAAAACACCTGATCCATTATGTGCATATATTTTCTGTAAAAAATCAGGATCCAGGGAGTTTATATGTATAGCATTACTGTACCCGTCATTCCAGTATAAAGTATCTCCTGCCATTGTTGTAAGAGATACTGACAAAATCATGTCATCTGTTCTCATTAATGAATCAATAGCAGGCTGGATTCTTTTTTTATCAGGAGAGGATAATAATGTTGCTTGTCCTTTTTCCAGACAGCTCATAATATCATCATTGTAGTAAATTGAAGCGGTGAGATTGTTAAAGTAGGTGAGTTTCTGATAAATATTGGATGTAACTAATTTTAATACCTGGATCTGGGATTCGATTTCAGCATTCAGGGCATTTTGAGTTTGGAAATGATAAAGTAGCAATGCTGTAACTGTCATAGGAATGAAAGCTATAAACAGAAAAATGATGAGTAATTGCTTTTTTAGTGAAATGCCTGCTTTTTTCATGTTATATTTCCCCATATAGTCAATCATTGATTCATTCGATGAAATTATTATCCTATCTGAGATCATTATACTATATCAAATCAAAAATAAAATCCAGAAAAAAGTGCACCATTCAAAAAAAGTGGTATTTTATGCAATAATCCGGCAAGGTACAATAAGCTCACAAAACAAAGCCGCTGCGTCGGGGGTATAAAGGTATAAAGGAGGTACTTATATGAAGAGAAAAGTAGCAGCATGTTATCTGAAAAAGGGAATGGCGTATTGTCTTATGGGAGCCATGCTCTTAGGTCTGAGTATCGGGACTGCCGGATGTGGAAAAGAGCAAAAAGGAACCCAGGAAGCAGAAGGAAATACTGAGATCCAGGAAGTGGAAGGTAATGATGGACCAATAGAGATTGTTTACTGGAATCAGTGGACACAGGAAGATGAGACTGCCTTTTTAAAGAAGTACGTAGAAGAATACAATAGTTCCCAGGATAAATATCATGTATCGTTTCTGGCTATTCCGTATGAAGAGTATACGACTACAAAGCTGGCCACTGCATTTGCTACCAATGAAGCTCCGGATATCTTTGAGTGTAGTCCGGCAATCATTAACCAGTACCTTGATGCAGGTGTATGTGAACCACTGGATGATATTATTACCGATGAAATAAGAAATGATTTTACAGATGCAGCATTTGACCGGGTGTCGAGAGATGGGAAAATTTATGGAATTCCGTTAGACAGTGATCTGGTGGCATTATACTACAATAAAGAAATACTAGAGCAGAATGACATTGATCCACCGACAACGTGGGCGGAACTCAAAGATGCGGCAGCAAAGCAGAATAAAGTTGATAAGGGTGATTGGCAGTGCTTTACCTTCTATCCTTTTGTGTGGATGCAGGGTGGAAGCCTGTTTACATCGGATGGTATGGCGAATTTAAATTCTGAAGAAGTTGTAAATGCATTGCAGTTATGGAAGGATCTTCTGGATTCCGGAGACTGTAATGAGACACCTGGAAGATCTGTTTCAGATATTTCAATTCTGACAAATGGAGAGACAGCAATGCAGATTAACGGCAGTTGGTCGGTTCTTCGTGTGGATTCAGAAAAGTATGGTGTTGTGCCATTACCAGCAGCAACGGCAGGAGGTGATACAGCCAGTGTTGCAGGTGGGTGGAACGTACTGGTAAGTAATCAAAGCAGTGAGGAAAAGATAGCAGGAGCCAAAGATTTTATTTCATGGATGTGGCTGAATGTAGATCATGTGACGGAATTTGATACAAAAGCCAAGTTTTCATATTGTATGAGAAACTCTGTCATTGAGGCAGGTGCGGAGGTATATCAGAGCAATCCAAATGCCATAGTATTTTCTGATGAGGTATTACAGACAGCAAAACCTGAAATTGCATTATCCGGAGAAGCAAAAGAAATTGTATCTACCATGATTCAGGATGCACTTTACAATATGAGTGCAAAAGAAGCGGCAGATATTGCACAGGAAAGTATGCTGAAATATCAGGAAGCAAACGGAGCAAGATTCGGCGGCTGAAATAACAGGAAAAGCAGACATTGCAGGCAACTAGATATTTGATTTTTGTCCTGCTGTGAATAACAGCAGGACAAGATACAGGAGGTTTGAGTTAATGTGGGAAAAAAGCATAAACGTATAAAACGGGAGACTCTGATTTCTTATCTGATGATTGCGCCAGAAATGATACTGATGCTGATTTTTATTTTCATACCGATCGTGTATGCATTTTATATAAGCCTGTTTGACTGGAATGCAATGGGAACAAAAACATTTGTCGGAATCAGTAATTATTTAAAAATGATGCAGGACTTAACTTTCAAAAGCAGTCTGCTGGTTACTGGAAAATATGCTTTGATATATGTTCTGACTGTCTATGTTCTTTCTCTTGCGGCAGCAGTTTTTGTAAACTCGATCAGAAGCAATAAGCGGCAGCAGGCATGCAGAATAGGCATATACCTGCCCAATACAGTTTCGACAATTGTCGCAGCGACCTTATGGACATTCCTGTTCAATTCAAGAAATGGATATATCAATAAAATTTTAGATGGAATAGGAGTCGGAAGACAACTCTTTCTGGGATCAAGGTCACAGGCACTGATATGTGTTGCGATTGTAGGAATATGGGTAGTTTTTGGCTACAATATGATCATCTTTTTATCGGCTTTAAAAGATGTGCCAAGTGAATATTATGAGGCAGCTAAAATAGATGGAGCAAATGCTGTGCAAAGATTTTTCAAAATAACTCTTCCATCTATAAAGGGAACGACTATTTTTGTATTGGTTACATCACTGATTGCATCCTTTCAAGCGTTTGATCAGATCAGAGTCATGACATCCGGGGGGCCGGGCAAGACAACGGAGGTAACGGTGTACTATATTTTCCAGTTGGCATTTGAACAATATAGATTTGGATATGCTTCCACGATTGCTGTGTCCTTGTCACTGATCATTATGGTGGTTACTGTCATACAGATGAAATTGCTTAGGTTTAAGTAGGTGATATAGTGAAAAAATATGGAATATTGTTAGTAAAGAGTTTGGTCGGATGTGTATTTCTGGCTTTTACATTGTTCCCGATCGTTTTACTCATAAGCAGCTCGCTTAAAATAGATACAGAAGTATTTGATTATCGGATCATCCCCAAACATATTACTCTTGATGCTTATAAGCAGGTGTTTAGAATTCTAGATATTTTTACGGGAATTAGAAACTCGTTGTTTGTGGCAACTATGGTGACTGTATTAGCCCTGATTGTACATTCGATGGCTGCTTTTGCATTTGCAAGACTGGAATTTCCAGGGAAGAAGGGAGCATTCATGTGGGTTCTGAGTACCATGATGATTCCTTTTCCGGTAATCATAATTCCTTTGTTTTTTATAATCAAAAGTCTTGGACTGGTGAATTCGCTTTGGGGCATGATACTTCCTATGGTTCCGCATGCATATGGCGTATTCCTTTTTAGGCAATACTTTATGGAAATGCCGGATTCTCTGTATGAGTCAGCCAGAATCGATGGATGTTCGGTATTTCAGACTTTTAGAAAAATATATGTCCCGCTTGCAAAGCCCATGTTTATTACATTAGGTGTATCCTTTTTTGTCACAAACTGGAATTCCTATTTATGGTCTACTATTGTAGCGCAGGACGAAACTAAATATACAATCCAAATACAGATTGCAACTTTGATGGGATCTCTGAGAATTTCATGGAACCAGATTTTAGCAGCATCTGTGATTGCGATTGTTCCGACTGTTCTGTTGTTTGGTGTACTTCAGCGTTATTATCTTGAAGGCATTAAGACAACCGGGATGAAAGAATAAATTATATTATTTATATACATAAAGGAGGATTTTTATATGTTAGGAAACGAAATGTTTAAATTTCCAGAGGGCGTTGTATCAAGATGGGCGAGTTATGAGAATCCAGATGGAGCAAAAGGCGCGGGAGGAAAGGAAAGAAATGGCAGAAAAGGGGCTGCCTGGTTTACACTGAATCCCGGTGAAGAATTTGTTTTAGCTCATGCTGAAAATACAAGTGGCGTTATTCGTCGTATCTGGATTACGATCAACGATCAGACTCCGGAGACTTTAAGGGGACTGAAACTGGAGATGTTTTGGGATGGCTGCGATAAGCCGGCAGTGAGTGTTCCTTTTGGTGATTTTTTCTGTGTTGGACTTGGAAAAGTTGCAACTTTTAAGAATGCATTATTCTCAAATCCGGAAGGACGTAACTTTAGTACCTATATTCCAATGCCATTTAAGACAGGTATGAAGATTACGGTTACCAATGAATCCAGTGTCCTGATCAAGCATTTTTATTATGATATTGATTATACTCTGGGGGACAAATTTACGGAAGATACACTGTATTTTCATGCTTACTTTAACAGAGAGAATCTTACAAACTTGAAAAAGGATTTTGAACTTCTTCCGTATGTGGAAGGAAAAGGCAGATATCTGGGAACGAATATGGGAGTAAGATGTAATACAAAATTATACTCCGATACATGGTGGGGAGAAGGCGAATTTAAGGCATATATTGATGGAGATACCGATTACCCGACCATCTGTGGAACCGGAGTGGAAGATTATATCGGAACGGCATGGGGACAAGATTATTATTATGATCTGTATTGTGGCTGTCCGGTATATGATAAGACAAATATGGAGTTATGTTTCTATCGGTTCCATGTTCCGGATCCGATCTACTTTAACAGTAATTTTAAAGCAACTATACAGCAGATCGGAGCTGTTGATAGAGATGATTATTTCCATCATGCGCAGCTGTTGTATAAAAATCAGATGGCAAATAATCAGGTGATTTCGGTGGATGGAGAACCTGTAGATTTTACCAATATTCCGATGCTGGATGGAAGACCACTTTTATTTGAAAGAGAGGATGACTGGTCTTGCTGTTCCTATTTCTATTTGGATAAACCTATGAATAATTTGCCGGAATTAATGAATGTTTCGGATCGGACAAGGGATTTGGTTGGCCGCCGTGGCTTTATGGGAAAATATCCTCAGGAAATGCCGCTTTTTGATTGATGGGAGAAAATTAGTATGGTTAATAATAAAATTAAGGTTGGAATGGTTGGAATAAGCTTTGGAATGGAGTTTATTCCGATCTATATGAAGCATCCGGATGTATATGAGATAGCGATTGCTGACACGAATTTGGAACTGATTAAAACAGCCCAGGAAAAATTTGGAATCAGCAGTAAGGATTGCTATGATAATTATGATGACATGCTGAAAGATGACGCAATAGATGCAATCCACATTGTTACACCTCCGTCTACGCATGCTGAATTTTCCATAAAAGCTCTGAAGGCAGGAAAACATTGTGGGTGTACAATCCCGATGGGAATGAGTATTCAGGAGTTGGAAGATGTCATTAAGGCGAGAATAGAAAGCCAAAAACAGTATATGTTTATGGAAACAACTGTATTTGGGAGAGAGTATTTTTATGTGAAGGACTTGCTGGATCAGGGAAAGTTTGGAAAGATACAGTATATGACATGTGCTCATTATCAGGATATGGAAGGCTGGCCTTCTTACTGGGAAGGATTTCCACCATTGATGCACCCGACACATGCAATTGGAACCTGCCTTATGTTACTGAACGACTATCCAAAAGAAGTATATGCAAAAGGCTCAGGAAGAATCAGAGACGAACTGATATCCCAGTATCATTCACCATTTGCATTTGAAGCGGCTTTTGTAACAATGGAACACAGTGATGTTGCAATAGAAATGGAACGTTTTCTTTATGGTGTCGCCAGAAGCTATTCAGAATGTTTCAGAATATATGGAAGGGACATGAGCTTTGAGTGGCAGCAGCTGGCTTCTGAGAATCCGGTTATTTATACACGCACCGGAGAAATCCAGCAGGAAATGATGGATATTGATGGTGATCCGAACAGATATAACCGAGGCGGAGAAATTGTCGAAGAAAGAATAGAAGTCCCGGATTATGGATGCAGACTGCCGGATAGTATTGCCGGATTTACAACAGAAACTGTATATAACGATGAAAATACACATCTTTCATTTAAACAGGGAGGTGGGCATGGAGGTTCCCATCCTCATATGATACATGAATTTGTCCGTGCTATCATAGAAGATAGAAAGCCTGTAGTAGATGACATTGTTGGCGCTTACTGGACTGGCACAGGGATATGTGCTCACCAGTCAGCGATGGAAGGCGGAACGGTTGTTAAAGTGCCGGAATTTAAAAAATATCTCTAATACGTAATAGAATTGTAATCAATAGAAACTGGGGAATTCCTGTAGGGGATTCCCCTTTATTCTTTTGCTGTTCCTATGGGAATAGTATTTACATTTGCACAGGCGAACAGCCGTATATTGTGCAAGTTTTTCAATAAGAAAGCATTTGCATTAGAATGCTATTTCAGGTATAATAATCCGAGTATAAGTCTGCAAAAGGGGCAGACGTTTCTACCAACCGCCAAACTGGTTGACTACATTTTACGTAGTCAACCTTTTTTTATGAAAGAATATTTTATGGGAGGAAACATAATGTATGATGTTGTAATTGTAGGTGCAGGACCGGGAGGAATATTTACTGCATACGAATTATTAGAGAAAAGACCGGATTTAAGTATTGCTGTTTTTGAAATGGGAAATGAATTAACAAAACGCCACTGTCCGATTGATGGTGACAAAGTCAAATCTTGTATTCATTGTAAAAACTGTTCTATCATGAGTGGTTTTGGGGGTGCAGGTGCATTTTCTGATGGTAAATATAATATCACCAATGATTTTGGTGGGACGCTATACGAGTATATTGGTAAAAAATCTGCATTGGAATTAATGGAATATGTAGACAAGATCAATCTTGCGTTTGGTGGAGAAGGAACAAAACTGTATTCTACTGCAGGATCAAGTCTGAAGACACGCTGCATGCAAAATGGTTTACATTTATTGGATGCTTCTGTTCGTCATTTGGGAACAGATATTAACTATATTGTGTTGGAACATTTATATGATCATCTGAAAGAAAAGATTGATTTTCATTTCAATTGTTTCATTGATAAAGTAGAAAAACTGGATAACGGATATCGAATTTATCATGAAGATTCCTATTATGATGGTAAAGAATGCGTTATTTCCGCAGGGCGCAGTGGAAGTAAATGGATGGAAAATGTCTGTCAGGATTTGGGCATTAATACGAATTCGAATCGTGTGGATATCGGAGTTCGAGTGGAACTTCCGGCAGGAATCTTTGCACATCTGACGGATGAATTATATGAAAGCAAGATTGTGTACAGAACCTCAAAGTATGAAGATTTGGTGCGTACCTTCTGTATGAATCCAAAAGGAGAAGTCGTAAACGAAAATACAAATGGCATTGTTACTGTTAACGGCCACAGCTATGAGGATCCGGCAAAGCAGACAAATAATACAAACTTTGCGTTACTTGTTGCAAAGCATTTTTCAGAGCCTTTCAAAGATTCTAATGGATATGGAGAAAGTATTGCTCGATTAAGCAATATGCTAGGTGGCGGTGTGATTGTCCAGCGTTTTGGGGATTTGATCAGAGGCCGTAGAAGTACAGAAGAAAGAATCAGCGAATCCTTTACTGTTCCGACTTTAAACGCAGCGGCAGGTGATCTGAGTCTTGTCCTTCCGAAACGTTTATTAGACGGTATTATTGAAATGATCTATGCTCTGGACAAAATCGCACCGGGAACTGCCAGTGATGATACCTTACTGTATGGTGTAGAGGTAAAATTCTACAATATGGAAGTGGAGCTGGACCACAACCTGATGACTCGCCATGAAGGACTTTATATTATTGGTGATGGCAGCGGTATTACTCATTCTCTGTCCCACGCTTCAGCAAGTGGAGTATATGTTGCGAGACAAATTATTTCAAAAATGTAGAGGTGACTGGGACGGAGCAATAAAAATTTATGGAAAAATGAGATTAAAAAGGCAGTGATTTCCTGTATTTAGGGCTAGTCACAGCGTCAGCGGCTTGGTACTATAAGGATAATACAATATTTTTCGGTAGTTGCACCTTTGTTTTATTTCATTTCAATGCAAAAGGAGAAGCTGCTATGCAGAAAAACACAGAACATATCCCGAACCGAGACGATGTTAGTACGGCGATTTTGCAGCATTTGGACGGCCTCCGTGGAATTGATACCCATTGTCACCATTTACCGGATGACCAGTTTCAGAACATGGGGGTGAAATTCTTATACAATCACAGCTATTGCAACTGGATGGATGATCTCCTGGGACTTTTGCATAGCTATTCCAATGTCTATGCAGATCTCTGCTGGCTGCCCCTTATCAGCATATCGGCAGCGAAACGATTCCTGCGGGAAGCGCTGGAGATCGGTGGAAGCAATCGCATCCTCTGAGGCTGTGATACATGGACCTCTGAGG